>Ga0116157_10000007_pt1 | contig 257756 bp, 236 predicted proteins | sample AD_UKC048_MetaG_FD_89882 | JGI IMG/M metagenome (GOLD analysis project Ga0116157, IMG submission 89882) | Active sludge microbial communities of municipal wastewater-treating anaerobic digesters from USA - AD_UKC048_MetaG | ecosystem: Engineered > Bioreactor > Anaerobic > Digestate | place... | reverse complement strand
GTTATAATTGTTTTGGTGAGTCATCTTGTTCTCCTTTTTTGGTTTGGTCACCGTTAAGGATACTCTTGACTCACCATTTTTTGTTAAGGTTCATGAATTTACAGAAACAATGTTACACCAACTCTTTTCTGATGTTCATCTCCACAAGTTCAAACCTTTACATAACCCGTTTTCTAGATCTACTTGTGAGTAAACACTTCCTGGTGCTCATCGGTGGTTGTCTTTTTGTAACAGCAAATTGGTACAACAAAAATTGCTGAACCTACCACCTCCTATTATGACTTTTCCGAATGGCAAACATCATTTCTGCGCCTGGATTACCACAAGGTAGCTTTTCATCTTAGCAACAATGTCTACTTTCTATCGAAGTTAACGCGTTGCATTTTTTTAGTTTTCTCAGTCTCCATTCGAAAGCTTCCGCGTCTTATTTCAGTTACAAGATTCTTACAGTTTTACATGAATTTTCTTTGTTTTTATCCTAATGCAATATATAATTACTATTGCGTAATTGAGGGAAATATATCGGTAATCTTCAAGGTATCCAACCAATAATTGTTTTGGGCGTTTGTTGTTGTTGTATCACAATTGTTTTCCTGTTGTGAACTGCTCAGTATGCATACAACCCGACTAGTTATTCAATAATTTACTACCATCACATCAATTCCTTCAGGGAGAAAGAAAATGAAGTCATCGTTGAAACAGGTAAACTCTCTACTCAGTGTTGTAATAATTCTTACATTGGTAATTTCTGCCTGCACGCCGGGGAATAAGTCCACGACGCCTGCGAATCCGACACCGCAGGCAAATGGCGAAATCCCCACCGATGATTACGAGGCTCCCATTTATACTCACCAAGATCCAATTATGGCTGATGAGTCGATCAAAACAGCAATCGACCTATCAACGACACAGGCGATCCTCGCCTCCAGTCAGGCCATCATTGATAATGCCAGTTCGCTCATACTTGAAAAACAAACAGAATCTGAGAATTTTTCAAAGCTGATGCAGGATCAACTCGAGAATGCGATTAAGACAAGAGTTGAACTAGAAGAATCGATTACCCCCCTTCCAAACCCGACAAGAACTATTGATCAAAAACCACAAGCGTATTTGTTCTCCGGCAAGAATGCAATGATAACCATGGCTAACCGGAGGTCGCTTCTGGATGGCGTCATCACAGTGACCACGTTGGCTGACACCGATGATGGAATATGTGATGCAGATTGTTCTTTGCGTGAGGCAATCTACCTTGCAAATGAATACACCGAACCAGTAACAATCGTTTTCGATGTGAGCGGAACAATCTTTTTACTCAAACCCCTGCCATACATTCTCGGGACAGGCAAATTAACGATTGATGGAGTAGGGCAAGAGATTCGGATCAATGCAGGGCAAGCCGGGCAAAGCTTCTTTGTGGGAGCAGACGCGACCGTAGAACTAATCGGACTCTCAATTTCCAATGGGTTGATTTTTAACTCAGGAAACCTAAGCTTCGTTAACAGCACTTTTGATAATCTTGGCAACAGCTCGCTAGGCGATTCCCTGGGTCAGGGATTTGTAAGTTCGGTCGCATATCAATCGGCTGAAGGCGATGAAGAAACGTGCAATATGTATAGCGAAGGTTCGCTTAGTGTCTCCGGAACTTTCGAGAATTGTTCAGTGGTAGCTTTGGGCAATGTCACCATTTCGAACAGCACATTTATTAACGCCAATGCATATGCCTATGGGAACATGTCGATTTCTTCCAGCGATTTTTCTGGTTCTGAAGGACAAAGCGTTAGTGAGTTGACCGCGAGTAATAGCTCATTTGATAACTGCTATCTCATGAGTGAAGAATCCTCAGTTGATATCTCTTCCAGTGATTTATCTGGGACTGCATTTGCTCAAACATCACTATCCTTTCAGGGAGGATCAGTTGATGGTAATACCTGGCTGTATGGTGGAACATCTGTTTCCTTTTCTTCAAATGCATCTGGCGAGGCAATTGACATTGATAGTGATGGAAGCGCAACGATATCAGGAAGCACATTCGAAAGCGCTTCCGCAAGAATCACAGCATTTGGGACACTCAGCATATCAAGCACATCGTTTTCTTCATCAAACCTTACTGATATCTATAGTACAAAAGAAATCACATTCGTGACGAGTGTTTTGCATATTGGAGAAAGTGGAAATATCACATCAGGTGGGACTATTTCCATCGCAAGCATTCCGATTACATGTTCTGGATCTTGCGGTTTCGTCAGTACAGGAAAAACTACTATCACAGGATCACAGATAACGAGCACCTCCAATTTGGGTATCGTATCAGAAAGTGACCTGGATTTTCTAAACAATCAAGTAAACGTATCAACCGATGGAAGTATTGTTGCTCATCAAGCATTGGTAGTTGATTCATCATCGATCTCATGGGGAACTCACGGAGCTGTTGTGGGTATGGGTTCAACAGCAATCACAGACAGCGAGATCATGAAGGGAAGTATAATCAATCAGGGGAATGCAATTTTCATCAACAGTGATTTTTCAGAAAATACGATTATCGTTCTTAATGATTTGGGACTTTCCAACACCAACAATTTTTCACATGTAACATTTGACGGCGATGGCACTGGCTTGATCAATATTGCCAATGGCAGTCAGATGAATTTATTTAATAGCACAATAGCTAATTGTGATCACTTCAATAATAATGGGACATTTAACAACACAAACAACACTTTTAATAATTGCAGCATCTCTAATTCATCTGTATTGAACCTTAATAACTCAATCTTATCCGGGAACAGCTATTGTCACGGAACGGTTTCCTCTGGATCAAACAACTTAATGGAATTGCAAGGATCAGAAGCATGCAGTTTACAAAACAAATCGAACGGGAATATTGTTGGTTCAGCAGCAGTCCTGATAGAACCCGAATCAAACACAGCATTGACCACATTTCCACTCAGCGATGCTTCTCCCGCCATTGACGCGGGGAATGACGCGGTCTGCGCCGCTAGCCCGGTGAGTAACACCTCGCAGAACGGGGTGGCTCGTCCAGTTGGTGGACATTGCGACATTGGCGCATACGAGGGAGGCGTGAAGGTTCCCGTTACCGAAGACGCAATCGTAGCCGACTGCACTATAGATGAATGCGTCTATACCGGTATGGATGGCCAAATCTTGGTCGCCAACCCCATCAACGCTCGCACAGGGGCTTACCAGTACAGCGTGGAAGATATCTCCATTCCCACCACGGCTGGAACATTGTCGTTCATCAGAGATTATGCGTCTCTGGGGATGGGACTCTCTACAACGCTTAGCCCCGGCTGGACCCATGACCAGGAATCACGCCTGATCTTCCCAGACGATCCCGGTGGCGAGGACGGCGCCGTCCTGTGGAAGCTGCACACAGCCAATCAGTTCGTCTTTACCATTGAACAGGATGGAACATACACACCGGCAACCGGTCTGCTGGCCACACTGACTGAAGTAAGTGGTGATGAAACTTACTACACCGTCACTGATGCAGCGCAAAAGGTATACACATATGATTCGGATGGTAGGATCGTATCATTCGCGGATGCAACGGGGAACGAATGGACCTACAACTACAACCTCGACGGCAACCTAAGCCAAATAGACGCAAATGAAGGTGCGAGTTACCTGATCTATAGTTACGATACATCCGGACGCGTTACTTCGGTTGTTGATCAAACCGGGCGCACCGTGACCTTTGGATACGACGGCAACGGGGATCTTTCTTCAGTCGTAGACGTGCTTGGCCAAACATGGACCTACACCTACGATAGTTCTCATTTCTTACTAGCTGTCATTGATCCGGATGGGATTGTTCTCGAACGCAACGAGTACGATAGTCAGGGCAGGGTCGTACGCCAGTACGATGGCGAGAACAACCTCATCGCGGCGATTTCTTATAACTCAGATGGGACGTCAACGGTCACTGATGCACTGGGATACAGCTACATCTACACCTTTGATGAACTCGGAGCCGCCACCAACGAACTTGATCCATCCGGCGCTTCCACTGAGACCGTCTATTTGCTGGATTACCGTCCCTTCACGATTACCAATGCCCTGGGGTATTCTACAGACCTGAGTTGGAGCCCCAATGGAGCAAATCTGACCAGAGTGGTGGACGATGAAGGTAATCAGGTTGACTTCACTTATGATGATCTTAATAACCTGGTCACTGTTGTTGACCCACTGGATTACCTCACCACCTATGCATACGATGGGACGCTCCTCACCAGTTCCACCGACGCCTTGAATAATACAACATCGTACACCTATACTACTGAAGGCTTCCTTGCCTCTGTGACCGATCCTCTCGGGTTGACAACAACCTATACCTACGACACATACGGTCAGCGCACCTCAATGACAGACACATTGGGGAACACCTGGCAATACGCCTATGATTCACTGGGCCGAATGACTGACAGCACAGACCCGGCCGGAACTGTTTCGCATTATGAGTATGACGCATCCGGGCGGACCATACAGTCCATTCAAAACTATAACTCTGCCAAACTGCAAAATGAAGAGAATATCTGGAACATTGTCACTGAATATGAATATGATGCGAGGGGTAACCAGGTCTCTGTGACCGATACCTACGGAAAAACAACCACCTATGAATATGACCTCTCCGGCAGATTGGTAAAGACAACAGATCCAGCTGGAAATATCACTGTGAGCACCTATGACGATGCCGGGCAATTGATCACCTCCACCGACGCCATGGGCAACACCACCACCTACGAGTATGATGAGGCTGGCAGGATAACCGCGTCTATTGACGCGATGGGATTTGAGACTTCATCCACATACAACCTTGACGGCTCGATCTCCACGCGGACCGATGCACTGGGTCATCAGACCAGCTATGTGTACGACACGCTTGGACGTGTGGAGCAAGTCGTGCAACCGGATGGCAGTTCCAGCAGCAGCACCTATGACGCCGCCGGCAACCTGGTGGCGGCTACTGACGCACTGGGCAGGGTGACCTCGTATCAGTATGATGCCCTGGGTAGAGTGATCAAGACCACTGATGCGCTCGGCAATACAACCGAGAGCTTCTACAACACGGCTGGTCAACTGGTACAGACAAAAGACGCAGCCGGATTCACAACAACTTATGTTTACGATTCTGCCGGCAGGCAGATCAGCACAACAGACGCGCTTGGTAATGTGACCGCTTACGAATATGATTCGCTTGGACGCCGCTCCGCTGCCATTGACCCGAACGGCAACCGCACAGAATACACTTACGATGCCCTTGGCCGCCTTGTGGCGGTGAAAGATGCCCTGGGCGGCATGACCTATACCGCCTACGATGCCCTCGGACGCAAGATCTCCTCCACCGATGCGCTTGGGCGCGTGACCACCTTTGAATATGACGATCTGGGCCGCCAGATCAAAACCACCAATGCCCTGGGATACTCGATCGAGATCGAATACGATGATCTCGGCAGGATCACATCTTCCATAGATGAACTAGGGCGGACGACCTCCTACGAGTACGATGCCAACGGCCAGACGATCAAACAAACAGATGCCCTGGGCGGATCCACCTGGCATTCCTATGATGCCAACGGCAACGTGCTTTCAACCACCAACGCCAACGGCAACACAACCGCCACGACCTATGACGCCATGGGGCGCATGCTCACCCAGACAGATGCCAATGGGTTGACCACCAGCTACGGTTATGACGCGCTCGGGAATCTCACCAGCCAGACGAACGCGAACAACGAGACCACCCAATATGTATATGACGCGCTCAACCGCCAGGTGCAGACAATCGACCCATTGGGTAATATCACCCGCAACGTCTATGACGCACGCGGCAGTATCATTCAACAGATCGATGCGAACGGCGTGGTGAAGAAATTCGGCTATAACGCCGTGGGCAATCTCTCAGAAGTGGTCGAAAATTTTGTGTCCGGCGCACCTGCCGACAATCAGACCAACGTTACCACTTCATTCACTTACGACGCCAACGGCAATCTGCTGACTGTCGTGGATGGCAACGGACATACTACCGTAACCTACACTTATGATGCACTCAATCGCAAATTGAGCGAGATGGACGCGGTCGGCATGACATCCACCTACACCTATGATGCGGTGGGCAACCTCACTCAGAAAATGGATTCAGGCAGACAAATCAAATATGTTTACGATGCAGTGAATCAACTGGTCACCATCGATTACCCGTCTCCGGATGCCGATGTTACCTTCACCTATGACGCAGCAGGTCAACGGGTCAGCATGGCTGACGGCGTGGGTTCGACCACCTGGAATTACAACGATCTCGGCGAAACCGTCTCGGTCACTGATCCTTACCAGAAAACCGTCAGCTATGCTTACGACGCTATTGGGAACCGCACGCAATTGACCTACGCCGACGGCAAGACGGTGAACTATGCCTACGATGCCGCCAGCCGTCTGTCAACAGTCACCGACTGGCAATCCCTGGTCACAACTTATGCATACACCAACGCGAATCAAATCAGCAACGTCGCCCTGCCGAACGGCGTGATATCGTCTTATGGGTACGATGCGAAAGGCCAGGTGACTTCCATTTCCCATACCAATAATGAAGATATTCTCTCCTCCTTCGAATACACTTATGATGCCGCCGGTTACCGCACCAGCGCGGTGGAGAACGTGACCAGCGCCAAATACATCCCCGGCATCTCTGTGACCGTCAAGGATTCAAGCGGTTTCCAGGTGATTGGGGCGACCGTCTATGCCTTTACAGGCAGCACCTATACCGGCTTCAGCGCGGTAACCGATTCTTCCGGCACGGCCATGTTCATACTACCAGAAGGGAGTTACCGCTTCAGGAGCGACCAGCTTGGCTTGCAGTACTTCAGCTCCGAAAACGATGATTGTGTGGTCCTGGGCTGTACCTCGGCCAGCATCACCCTGCCCCTTTATGGTGACGTGACCATTTCCGTGGTCGATAGTGCCAATAGCGCTCAGGCGGGCTTGCCTGTCTATGTATTTACAGGCAGCACTTATACAGGTTTTAACGGTATCTCCGATGAAAACGGTCAGGTGACGCTCACCCTCCCCGAAGGGGATTACCGCTTCAGGGCAGATCTCAACGGCGAACAATTCTTTTCATCCACCACCGATGATTGCAGTATCCCGGATTCTTGCTACAACGATACCATCACGGTGCCGCAATTCGCCAGCCTGACGGTCTCGGTAGTCGATAGCGACGGTCTTCCGCAGGCGAATTTACCGGTGTATGCCTTCACCGGTTCCACCTATACCGGCTACAACGCCATTACCAACGAGGACGGTCAGGCCGTGCTCTTGATGCGCGAGGGCAGTTACCGTTTCCGCGTCGATATCAATGGGCTGCAGTACTTCAGTTCCACGGGCGATGATTGCACCATTTTGGGCTGCACAAACGCGTCCATCACCGTGCCGGTGTTTGGGCAGGTGACCGTATCTGTTTTGGATACTGTTGGAATTGCCCAGGCGGGATTGCCGGTGTATGTTTTCGACAACACAACATATAAGAACTTCACTGGCACCACCAATGAGGCTGGAAGTGTTACCTTTACTTTGCCTGAAGGCGATTACCGCTTCAGAGCAGATCTAAACGGTGGACAGTTCTTCTCCGCAAGCACAAACGATTGCAGCCTGCCCGGATGCACAACCGCGAGCATCACGGTGCCGCGTTTCGCCAATGTGACGGTGTCCGTGAGCGATACGGACGGTATCCCCCTGGCTGGCTTGCCAGTCTATGGGTTCGATGAAACGACCTACACCGGCTACAATGCCACCACCGATGAATACGGCCAGGCAGTTTTACTGTTGCGAGAGGGCAGCTATCGCTTCCGCGCGGACTACGCGGGCACGCAATACTTCAGCGCCGCAGTCAACCACTGCACCGTGCCCGGATGCACAGCAGCGCAGGTGCAGGTGACGCTCAGCACAGTCACGGTCACTCCCACCGTGACCGTCACTGAAACACCAACGATCACGCCAACCCTGCCGGTGATAGAGACACCCACTCCTGAGGTGACTGAAACTCCCACAGAGGTGCCCACAGAAACGCCCACTCTCACCCCAACAGCCACGGTGGAAGCAACCCTCACTCCCACCGAGATCACTGGCTTGATCAACCTGCACGGTGGCAAGCTCGCCCTGCTGGGACAACCTCAACCGCTGCAAGCGGATACGGCGGTGACCGTCACCGTGGTCAATAGCGACGGAACAGCCCAGGTGGGCTTACCGGTCTATGTCTTCACCAGCACCACTTATGCCAGCCGCTCAGGCACAACCGACAGCAACGGCCAGGTCACCTTCACCCTCGCCGATGGAAGTTACCGCTTCCGCGCCGATATCAATGGTCGGCAATACTTTAGCGGCACAGACAACACATGCACCACCCCCGGTTGCGCCAGTGATACCATCACCGTGCCCGTATTCGGAACGGTGAGTGTGACCGTGCTCGACAGCACCGGCGCGCCCCAGGCCGGGTTGAACGTGTACGCCTTTACCGGCACCACCTACACCGGCGCCAGTTCGATCACCGGCAGCGATGGTACCGCTCTAATCACCCTGCCCCAGGGAGATTACCGCTTCAGGGCTGACACTCACAACCACCAGTACTTCAGCAGTACAGCCAACCACTGCAGCGTTCCTTCATGCACATCGGCTGCCATCACGGTGCCCGTCTTTGGGTCTGTCACTGTCTCAGTTGCCAGCAGCGGCGGCCTGCCACAAGCCGGGTTGAACGTCTACGCCTTCAATGACACCACCTACACCGGCGCCAGCGCTGTGACCGGCAGCGATGGGCAGGTCGTGTTCACCCTGCCTGAAGGCAGCTACCGCTTCCGTACCGACCTGAACGGCTCGCAATACTTCAGCGCCACAGCCAATCACTGCATTGTTCCCGGCTGCACAGCTGTTTCCATCACCGTGCCGGTCTTTGGTAATGTATCCATCTCCGTGGCATCCACCGCGGGCACACCCCAGAGTGGATTGCCGGTCTACGTTTTCGATGGCACCACCTACACCGGGCGCTCTGGAACCACTGACACAAACGGCCAGGTGACCCTCAACCTGCCCGAAGGCAATTACCGCTTCAGGACAGATCTGAACGGCTCGCAGTACTTTAGCGCAGACGAGAACCATTGCGCGGTACCTTCGTGCACAGCGGCATCGATCACAACGCCGATTTATGGCAGCGTGACCATCACCGTCGCCGATTCCAACGCCGCGCCGCTCGCGGACCTGCCGGTTTACGTGTTCTACGGCACCACTTACACCGGTCACTCCGGCAGCACCGACGCCAACGGCACCATCACCCTCAACCTGCCTGAAGGTAACTACCGTTTCCGCACCGATCTCAACGGTCTGCAGTACTTCAGCGGGGAGCAAAACCACTGCAGTGTGCCCGCCTGCAGCAGCGCTTCAATCACGGCTGCAGTGTTCGGCAGCGTGACCGTTACAGTGCTCGACACCCTCTCCGCTCCCCAGGCCGGGTTACCGGTGTATGTGTTTGATGGCACAACCTACAAGAACTTCACCGCCGCTACCGATGCGAACGGACAGGTCACGTTCAACTTGCCAGAAGGCAATTATCGCTTCCGCTCTGACCTGCATGGTGGTCAGTACTTTAGCGCCAGTGAGAACAACTGCACCGTTACCACCTGCACCAGTGCGGCCATCACCGTACCCGTTTACGGCCAGGTAACCATTTCAGCTGTATCGAAGGCCGGTATGGCCCAGCAGGACGTGCCGATCTACGCATTCGATGGGACCACCTACACCGGCATCAGCGGCGTCACCGGCGCGGACGGCACGGTCAGTCTGTGGTTGCCCGCCGGCAATTATCGCTTCAGGGCTGACCAGTTCGATCTGCAATTCTTCAGCAGCGGCGAGAACCACTGCACTGTGCCCGATTGCACCGAAGCTGAAGTTGTCACCCTGGGATACCAGCAGGATACCATCGAGCAGACCATCACCTACACTTATGATCCGCTGGGCCGCCTCACCGCTGCCAACTACGACAGCGGCGTATACTACAATTACACCTATGACGCCGTGGGCAACCGTCTGACTGAGTCCACCGCGGCCGGAGTGGATACCTACACCTACAACATCAACAACCAGTTGAGCACGGTCAATGACACGGAGTATGCTTACGACCAATACGGCAACCTGCGCTACGATGGGGTGAAGTCTTTTACCTATGATAATGCTGACCGTCTGACCCAGGTGTTTGACCAATCCGATATCACGCAATACGCGTATACTTATGATGGTATGGGGAATTTGCTGAAAGAATTCTCAAATAACCTTCCAACACAAACATCTAAGACCCTCACCTACTCGTTGGATATCGCCGGAGGTCTGAGCCAGGTGCTCAGCGACGGCAGTAACACCTACACCTACGGCTACAACCGCATCGCGCAGATGAACGATGACGTCACGGGATACTTCCTGGGTGACGCGCTGGGGAGTGTGAGACAAGTGATTGATGACAACTCCGAGATCGTGCTCTCCCGGGAATACGCACCATTTGGTGATACGCTTGCCAGCCTGGGCAGCTACGAGACCGATTTCGGCTACACCGGGGAGTTGACGGATGGCACGGGGCTGATCAACCTGAGAGCGCGCTATTACGATCCGAGCACCGGGCGGTTCCTCACCAGGGATAGTTGGGCTGGAGATCTCAGAACCCCTGCCACGCTGGTCAAGTGGTTGTATGCCAACTCCAATCCGGTCATGTACACGGATCCGAGTGGGTATTGCTATGACAGCAATGGAAAGTTTCATCTTTTTGGTGGGCCGCTCTTCGGACAATGTTCGAAAACCAATTCCAGCAACGGAATAAGTACAGTCACACCTTCACCAACCATCAATGCAACCCCGACAGTGACGCCGACTTTTGCGCCAACTGCAACACCTCTACCAACTCCAAACATCTATGACTATGATCCGACTGTTGAGCCTATCGGAATAACATGGAATCCTGGATTAGTTGTTCCATTAGCACCGGGGTATTATCAAGGCGTTGCTAACTCTCAATACTATGCAAAAGTAGATAATCCAGATCCGAAGCATTTGTCCATAGTAAATAGAGGTTATGATTCATGCGGGCAAGTAGCTATTAGTATGATTATTGCAGGTGTAACCGATTATTCTTATGATTTTTACGATGAGATTTGGAGGAAAGGGTTTAATAATCTCGATAGGAGTACCTATGCTTATGAGGTACTTGCAGGAGGACTAGACTCAGGATTATTAATTGGGTGGTCTGGGAATACTAGTTACGATTATGACATGGAGAACAAAGCTGCGATAAAGCTTCGATCTATGCTTAGGAGTAATCACTATGTAATTGCATTAATAAACATAACTGTTGATGTAAATGGGTTTTCAAGAGTAGTCCCAGATGTTGCTATTGGTCACTGGGTTGTAATTACCGGCTTATCGCATCCATGGGATTTCAATAATGATAACTCGGCATCTAATTGGGTTCGTATCAACAATCCTTACAATAACAGACCAGAGTATTATCCATGGAAGGATTTTCGAGATTCATGGCAAATATACGGTTTCACATATGTGGAATTCTACCCGCAAGAGCAATAAACATGAAATACCTAAGGAGTTATATGAGCACATTTTTGCAGAATAAGGTTAGATACAATAAACACATAGTTGTTTTTCTTTGTTTTCTAGGAATATGCCTAATAAGCAGTTGTTCCAACAAAACTATGCCAACTGGTAATATTCAGACAATATCCCCATCTAGAATATCACCTGATAACCCCACAATTGATACTTCTAGTAATGAGCCGACGAGAATTCCATTGGAGGTTGATATGGAATTAATTAACTCCATTGACGAAAACCTGTTGGTTTTCTCTACTCTTCAAGGAATATATTCCATTAGTCTCGAGACGTCAGATATTGTGGTATTACAAAACACAATGCTCATTGATAAATTATCTGTCACTGATAACTATATCTATTATCTCTTTTCTAAAGGGGGTATGTACGGATTTGGTCCAGCAAAAGTCTTCCGCATGAAATGGAATGGATCGAATGAAGAGCAATTAACTTTTGGCATGACATCTGAAGGCAGTTATTCAGTTTCTCCCAATGAGGGCTACCTGATTTTTACTAGCAATAGCAATGATATTGAAGATGAAAATCGATTCTCAATTTCCTTATTGGACCTATCGACAAGAAATGTAAAAGTGATTTCCCATAGTGCTGAAGATCCATTTATGGCACTAAGCTGGTCTCCAGACGGGAAAAAGCTGGTTTTCGCCAAGATCAGTGGAACAACCAATGAATCTTACTTATTGACATATGAAATCGATACTGGCAAATTAATTGAGCTACCAATTGAAAATAGAGCAATAAATTATTTATATGGATGGTCACCAGATGGTATGCATTTGGCCTTTAGCATGAATGATCAAGAGGTATTTGGATTCTTTCTTTACGATATCACCAACTCGTCATTTGAAAAAATTTATACGTTTGAGAAAGAACCTTATAGTATCGCCTGGTCAAACGATGGCAATAAGATTCTTCTAGAAACGTTATATGATGTACCACAAGACGCCACTTATGTAAGATTGGAACTTATCGACATAAGAACTGGTGAAGCAATGACCATTGAAGAGGGTTCAGTAAAGTCTGGTTTTTCACACCAACCCCGGTGGCTTGCAGAGAATTATTTCGCTTATGACATGGATCTAGAAGATGATCACTGGGCAATCGTGATTGTTGATTGTTCTACCATGAAGAAGTTCATTTTCGAATTACCATCTCCGTACTCTGGTTATCCTAGTTCTTGGATCATTACCAAAGGCGGAGAATGATTTTAATATGAGAAATTCTCTGGCTCGGTTCTATTTACGAACAAATTCGGCTACACCCCAAAAATGATTGGGGCAGGCCGGCGAACTTGCCGATGACACGGGGTTGATCAACCTGAGAGCGAGATATTGCGGTTTTTGCACCCCCGAGCGAAGCGAGAGGGGTTACGATCCGAGCACCGGAAGGTTCCTCACCAAAGATAGTTGGGCTGGAGATCTCAGAACCCCTGCCACGCTGGTCAAGTGGTTGTATGCCAACTCCAATCCGGTCATGTACACAGATCCGAGTGGAAGATGGGCTTTAAACAACATGTTCACACTATCAAATGGCGGTTTTTATCAATTCGGATTATTAGAAGCTCCCCCAACATATTTACTCTGTGATTTTAATGAGCATTGTCAATATTCAAGAACGTTCAAAGCCGATATTTTCATCCACGGTTTAGGTGGAAATGATATTCGATATGCTCAATATCAAGTGATTGGTGCTGATCCCAATTCTGATATTTCTGTCCTTAATCTGTCAGACCTTCAATTGAAGTTTTTCAGGTATAGAGGAATTACCGATTCCGATTGCCAAACTGGAGATTATGTGGAATTTGCGGAATATTTCTCTTCAAGCAATTGGCGATTTGTTGCTCAATACTCCGGTGAATCGTACAATTTTGAATCAGAGAATGATAGCATTAGTGGTTACACTATCGCTTCTGGAGATCCTATTGCAATCCCAGATGATATGCAAATAACAGGAAACAACAGGGCATTGGGACCCCTGACGTATGGTCAGGCAATGGGTACACCCGTTGGATCTGGAATACAACTAGTATTATTGGTAGAACAATCAAGGTTAGCCACAATGAGCATGCGACATCGCGAATTCAGAATAAACATTGCACAGAACAAGGTGAATGAACAAATATTTCAAGCTTCAATTATCACAATAGATGATAATGGAAGAGAATACCAATTAGGGTATAGGAATGGTTCATGGTTTGAAGTAATAATTGGCGCCGGGATATTCTTACGATAAAGGAATCTTCATGAAAAAGATAAAGAATTTTACATTCGCCTTGCTTCTTCTCTTGATTACATTCACTGGGTGTAGTGAACAGGTGCATTATCCTACAAGGAATATATTTGCACTGAAGCATGATTCACTTACAAGCGAGTTAATCGTATTCACAACTCCAAATTTTAATCAACAATCTGTTGTCCTGTTTGGAGTTACTTCATACAATATCAGCCCTGACAATCAAAAAATCGTATACAGTACAGTTTCCTATGGATATGAACAATTAGCAATCATTCCTAAGGAGGGGGAAGAGTATCTATTAACCACCGGTAACCAATTCTTTCGCTTTCCAAATATCTCTCCTGATGGAAAACTAGTATTGGTTGAAAAGAGGGATGTACTGACCGGTGAACCTCAAATTATGATTCTAGATACTGACACAATAGTACTAGCCGCTCCCGTAGAAGGAGATTCCTCTGGCATACTTCCCGTTTGGTCAAACAATGGGCATTTTGTATCATACCTAAGCCGTAGTGATTACTGTAACAATAATGAGTTATCACACTGTTATGATTTATTAATCGTATCTTTTGATTCTAAGGCGATTGTTGCAAAGATTCCTGGTCCCATTAGTGATACGTATCCAATCAGTTGGTCGGAAGATTCTACTGAGATTGTTTTTTCTCGCTTGGTGAATAGTCATTATGATTTGGTTATTTTTGATCTTTATGATCAGAAAGAACATGCGATTGATACCGATGGCCAAGATAACATCAATAGCATCTTGTCCTATAATGGTGAGCAGGTGGTCTATAAAAAAACAAGTTTGGAAATGCAAAAATCAAAAGTTTGTGTTTTTATGAACTCAATAATATCCTGTAGTAACGCAGATTTTACTACTATTACTGGAATGCTTTGGGTAGACGGTCAGACAATTTTGTTCGGAACATATGATGCAACAAATGACGAAACGAGTATAAAACTTATGGATACCAGGACAATGGTAGTTGTGGACATGGGTAAATATACAGGATACATTGATTCATTTATGACATTAAGGAAATAACTCCATTTTTCCAAACGTAACTAGCTTTTCTTCTAGATCTCAATGGATTTTACTTAAAGTGTATTCAATGGACTACCCAACCCAGATGTCTGAGACTGTCACCTACTCGCTGGATATCGCCGGTGGCTTGAGCTAGGTGCTCAGTGACGGCAGCAACACCTACACCTACGGCTACAACCGTATCGCGCAGGCTAGTGACGATGTCACGAGCTATTTCCTGGGTGACGCGCTGGGGAGTGTGAGACAGGTGATAGACAGCAACTCCGAGATCGTGCTCTCACGGGAATACGGGCCATTTGGTGATACGCTTGCCAGCCTGGGCAGCTACGAGACCGATTTCGGTTACACCCCAAAAAAGATAGGGGCAGGCCGGCGAACTTGCCGATGGTACGGGGTTGATCAACCTGAGAGCGAGATATTATGACCCCTCCACCGGGCGCTTCCTCACCAAAGATGTCTAGGCGGGAGATTTTAGAACACCTGCCAGGCTGGTCAAGTGGTTGTATGCCAACGCCATCAGTCACACCTACTGAATAATATTGGTACCCATGAAGTGGAAATCTGGTTGATAACAAAGAGCTCAGGTGATGGTTCATTTATAACGACACGCTGTTTTTCAATCAGAAAGTTGTTTTATCAATTTGCGTTCTTCAAGCCGCTTGTCTTCAGCATAACAGAAAAGGCGGTGAACCATTTTCTCAGATATTCACCACTACAAGCTTACTCCTTGGAGTAGCTTTTCTTCCTGGGTTTTCTTACTATTACCCGCTTTCTAGTGCTCCTCGGTGGTTGCCGATTTTCAGGCAACAAAAGATTATCCATAACTTTGGCAGCTTCGCGGTACATATCACTAATCAGGTGACCATAAATGTTCAAAGTAGTGCTGACATTGGCATGACCGAGAATCGCGGAAACCTTTATGACAGGGATTTTTGAATTAAGTAGTATGGCAGCTGCGGTGTGCCGTAGATCATGAAAACGTATTTTCTTTACTCCTGCATCCTTAAGTGCATTGTAAAATGCCTTTCGAATTGTGTTCCCATTTCTAGGATTTCCTATTGAATTAGGAAAAACTAAATCATTATCAACCCACTTATCGCCTGCGAAAGCTTTTGCAATCTTTTGCCGATCATACTCAACTTTTAAGGCGTGCAACGCTCTATTGCCTAGTTCAATGACGCGATCTCCTTTGGGGGTTTTAACTGATACACGCTTTCCACTTGCATCTAATTCGGGTTGTATTTGCTTCGAAATATGTAGATAACCTTCTTGAAAGTTGATATCTGACCACTTGAGCCCGATCAACTCACCTAAGCGGATTGCTGTTGTTACAGCTATTAAATACAAGACATAATCCGGTGTGCCCTTAGCATATTGTAGGAGTGTTTTTACCTCCTGCAGCTTGCTGTTATCTACTAGTATATGAAAAACGGGTCCCTAATTCTTTTTCAGTGCATCTGTGTTATGACCAAATGGCAATCCAGCTTTACTTATTGGTATAAGTGACCTTACCATGTTGAAAACGCGCTAGTCAGATTATCTTTTCAAACCCAAGATCTGTCGATTCACCTAGACTACAGTCCAAGCTGCCAACTCAATTATGATCTTGAAGCATTTGTTTTGAAATAATCTGGCTGCTTTCCACTCAGTGAGTAGGAATCATTCAATCGGGAAGAAACATTGTCAGACTCGTTGGGTGCTCCTTAATAGTAAATATTACAATAAAGTGAATGATCTCTGGTCGGCAACCCAACAGTGTTTTCATAAATCCAAAAGGGGTAAAATTGGGTAAACCATCTGACCAAATATCACAATTGGAAAGCAATGAACAAACTCCTACCCATTCGTGAAGCTCAAGAGAAAATCCTTTCGTCAATAAATATTTCCGGCGCGGAATTATGCCTGGTTGAACATGCTTATGGCAGAATCCTGGCTGAGAATGTCTTTTCTCCGCTTGACCTGCCTTCATTTAGTAATTCATCCATGGATGGATTTGCCGTTTACGCGAAGGATATCGCTGACGCCTCCCCCACTTCGCCGGTTCAGCTTCCAGTGGCGATGGATATCCCGGCTGGATTCGCGCTTGATGGAGCCCTGACCCCCGGCACAGCAGCCCGCATCCTCACCGGCGCTCCCGTTCCGGCAGGTGCTTACGCGGTGGTTCCCATCGAAAATACCGATCAGTCTCCAGAAACGCAGTCCGCGGCTCTACCGGACTCGGTGACGATCCTCACATCCGCCAGGGCTGGCGAGAATATCCGCCTCGCCAGGGAGGATGTGCAGAAAGGCCAACTGATTCTCGCAGAAGGCAGGAACCTGCAGCCGCAAGACATCGGTTTGTTGATCTCTCTCGGTATCCGCCAGGTGCGGGTGAGTCGGAAGATGCGCGTCGCGCTCTTTTCTTCCGGCAATGAGTTGTTGACCCCGGATCAGCCCATTTCACCGGGGAAGATCTATGATGCCAACCGGTATGTCTTGACCGGCAGCCTCGAGGATGCCGGGGCGGAAGTGATCCAGCTTGGCATCGCGCGGGATGACCCCGAGAGCGTGATCGCGACGCTGGATAAAGCGCTGGAAAATCCGCCTGATTTGATCATCAGTTCCGCCGGTGTGAGCGTCGGCGTCTTTGACTTTGTGCAGCAGGTCATCAAGAAGAATGGTTCTCTCACGTTCTGGAAAGTGAATATGCGGCCCGGGAAACCCATTGCTTTTGGTGACTACAAAGGGATCCCTTTCCTGGGGCTGCCCGGCAATCCTGTTTCAGCGTATATCGGCTGTATCGTCTTCGTGTTGCCCTGCATCCGGCATTCTCAAGGACTGCCGCCCTTTGCCCAAAAGACCATCAAAGCTGTTTTGACTGAACCTCTTGTATCACCGGATGGAAGAGAAAGTTTTTACAGGGGGATCATTCGGCACGAGAACGGAATCTACAAAGCATCCTTGACCGGCCACCAGGGGTCGGGCAACCTGTTTTCTTTGGTCCAGGCCAACGCTTTGCTGATCGTCCCTGCCGGCGTCAAGTTGATCCCGGCCGGCGCGGAAATCACGGCCTGGGCGCTGGACTCCAACTTGGACGACCAGATCAAATAGGCAAGGATGGATCACATGAGTGAAAACACGCTGCGTTCAGGCAAACACGAACACCACCAAAAAGCGGAGGAACTGCCCCCGGTGCGCATCGCTGTGATCACCATCAGCGACTCGCGCACTGAAGAGACCGACACCAACGGGCAATATTTGAAGGAACAGATCAAGGGATCCGGTTTTATGCTCAGCGCTTATCATGTCATCCGCGATGAACCTGAAGAGATCGAAGTCCTTCTGGAAGAGTTGGTCAGGTCAGACGCGCAGATCATCCTGACCAACGGAGGCACCGGCATCTCAAAACGGGATTCCACTTACGACGTGATCTCCAAGAAGCTGGAAAAGACGTTGATGGGTTTTTGTGAGTTGTTCCGCATGCTTAGTTACGAGCAGGTGGGCGCGGCCGCGTTTCTCTCGCGCGCGGCAGCCGGTGTTTATCGCGGAAAGGTGATCATTTCCACACCCGGCTCACCTGCCGCTGTGCAATTGGCCTGGGAGCGGTTGATCGCCCCTGAAATTCAACACCTGGCCTGGGAATTGAGCCGGTGAATGGATGATCGCCGCACTATCACAGCCATTCAGGTCGGCGGACTAGCCAGGGAAGTACTATCCCCGGGCACCCGAGGTTCGGTCACGGGAGTGACATCCAGCGGTATCTTCTTAAATTCCACCAACAAGATCCTGTTCGTCACCCAAGCCCGATACAACAGCCCCTACAATATTCAGGTGGAAACCACCGCGAATCTTTCCTCGCAGCTCATCATAGGGGATGACTGGAGTGTTGAGGGAGAGAAGATCATACTGGGAAAGACCCCATTTCGAATCGATCTTCAGGCTGCACATGTTTGGATACCCCTGCCCCTGCAGCAAATTGATAACTCCAAGGCAGAACAAGTCAAACGGATGAGCGCTCTTTTGGATCGTTTCAGTGAAATTGATAGCAATAAGGGATGGCTGTTTCTAAAAGATGCTGAGAAGGAAGCAAAATTTCAAACAATTGAACCTGATGCTCAAAATATTCGTCAGTTGACCGAGAATTTCCTGGATGATTTCAGGCAGTCAGATCTGGCCGCCTGTCTGGATAGCGCCGGTCATATCCTCGGGCTTGGCGGCGGTCTCACCCCCTCCGGTGATGACTGGCTGACAGGTTTTTTTCTCTACTTTACCCGCCAGAACAGGCAGGACAAATTCATGCTTGATCTGGGCACAGCCATTACTTCAATGGCTTATGAGCGCACAACGAAGATCTCTGCCAACCGCATCGAGGCTGCCTGCCGGGGTTGGGCAGAAGAGATGTTCCTTGAAGTGCTCGATCATCTGTTTACTTCTCGTGTTGAATTATCAGAAGAGCAAATTCAGCGCCTGGTCAACTTTGGCCATTCCTCCGGTGTGGATACCAGCATGGGGATCCTCGGCGCCCTCTCGCTTGGGTACTAAACCTGCACTAATCGAACTCAATCGATCACCAACAATGCAGTTAAACAAAAAAAGGAAATGATCTCATTTCCTTTTTATTTATACAGCTCTAAATTACTCTTCATCCAGTCGGGGTTTTTCGATCTTGAAGCAAAACGCCAACAGGATCACTCCCGCCGCCATTGGAATGTACCAGTACGGGATGAGCTTTTCAACAAGCGGCGATCCTTCAAACAGGGTGATGCCAAAAAAACCCATCTCGTTGTACATGATGATGCCAGCAAGAATAATCACTATGGATACGACGACCAGGAACCAACTGGATACCCCAAACGGCGGAGAGCCCGGTTCCGGTGTGGGAAGCGCAGAGCCCTTTGAACGGCCGGAAACCTTTCTTCGCTTCAAGGCATATTCACGCGCGTATCTCTTCTTTTGTCCCCGCAGAATGGCGATGCGAAGATAAAAAATGACCATTGAGACAACGACAACGATCATACCAGTGGTGATTTTCATTTATTCCTCTATGCTTTCTTGGGCGCAAGCTGTGATTTTATCTGCCGTTTAAAATCCAACCTGGTTGGTTTCAATCCAACGCCGCGAGGACGAAATTGACCATTTGGGGTGAGATAACCAAAAGAGGTTTTATTCTGTTCCTTAACCTCATCATCCCGGATCAGCGCGAACCCCATCGAGGTTGGCAGTCTTACCCACAAAATCCGACGTTCGGGTCTGGCCACAAAACCAAGGAAATACGGATCCTGATCTTCTTTAGGGGTGGGCAGATTGATGATCACAAGTTTGGTTTTCTTGTCCAATTCTTCAATCTCAAAAGACATTCCGGCAGGAGAGACCCTTTTTCCTTCAGGGAGACGATCACCCACATGGTTCCACCAGAAGGTCAAGAACTTTAATCCATCCTTCTCAAGCAATTCGACAAATTTCGTTGACGAACCATGAAAGAGGATCGGCATTGCCTCAAGACCAAAATTGTTTTGCTGACTGAGTTTCTTATCCATTTAATGTGTCTCTCCAGTTTTTAGGCTGCGCCAGTCAGAAAGATCATTCCAACCTTATCATTGGCTTTCGCTGATTATACTTCTAGTAATTGCTCCCCATGTGGGACAGGTCATGGGGAGCAATGCCTAACATGAGATACTCAGTTCGTTGAACGGGCTATTGGAGAACGTCAGCTGCGCGAACTTTCGGCGGCTTGATGAAGACAAAGATGAGGTTCACCAGGATACCGAGAACAGCTGCTGTGGCGATCGCGGGCCATCCACTGGGGAAGACACCCTTCAGCAGCGGAATTGGAAGGTTACCATTGTAGCCAATGTAACCACCAATGCCAACAACCAGGATCAATGCCACAACCGCAAGTTTACCGGGATCAAAGAGGTCGACTTTTTCAGCCATCATCAATGCAATACCCTGAACGCCGATGACACCATACAGGTAGACTGCCAAACCACCAATGACCGGCTGGGGGATACTGTAGATGATGTCATAAAGTGTGCCGCTGAAGCCGAGCAAAATGGCAATACAACCAGCGGTGATCAAGGCCGGGCCGGAGTAGTTGCGGGTGATGACCATGAGGGAGTTGTTCTCACCGTAGTTGGTACCGGCGGCGGAGCCGAACAAACCATTGACTATGTCATTCAAACCATCAAGCATTAGGTTGAGTCCGATGAAACGGGAAAGGTTGGGTTTCTCACGGCCCTGTTCTTCAGCCAGATGGTCCACATACAGACTGATCTGGTAAAGGTGGGCAGTGGATTCCGGAAGCGTCGCGATGGCCATGATACCAACGCCAAATAAAACGCTCACAGTCATGGCGTGATTGAACGTGGGGAGTACAAAGGACGGCACTCTGAACGCGCTGTTGTGGAAAATTGAGCCCAAATCGACCAAACCCAGGGGAATGGAAATAAGATAGCCAAAGATGAGGGCCAGGATGATGGGGAGCATTCCGATGAAGCCTTTACCCTGCAGGTAAACAGAGAAGAGAACCGCTGCCAGGAAGGTCAGCAAGGCAGCGCCCCACCATTTGAGCAGAATCGCGGTTTCAGGTATGGAGATGGAGGTCGGGATCAGATTCGCGGTGATGCCAGCATAATCCGTATTGAACCATGCACCGGAAGACATTTGCAGGGCGTTGAAGGCAAGTCCAAGACCGATGATCATAGCGACCGGGCCGGTGACTTCTGGGGGCAGGACCTTGTCCAGGCCCTTCTTACCGCCAGTGACACGAACGAGGAGGCCGACCAGGATGTTAATAATACCGGTGCAGATGAAACCGGCAGCGATCACTGAGATGGTCTCGGGTTTTGCAGTTTGACCATAAGCCAAACCTGGCTCAACTGTGGCCATGATGGTAGTTACAGCTGCAATATAGCTGAAGCTGGCACCGTAGTACAGCGGGATATATGTTTTGATCGAGAGATAGGATCCGACCAAAGCAACGATCGTGCCAATTCCGGTGACTGTCAGAACGGTTGATACATCAAAGTGCATCAACATGGCGCACAAAACGGTGGCAGGGAACATGGTCAAAACGTGCTGGAAACCGAGTAAAAGCATCTTGCCAAACGGCGGTTTATCTTGTGGAAGATAACCAGTTACTTTTGCTTTAGCAGCCATCAGTCTATCCCTTCTTTTGTTTTTTTTTTACATTTTATTCATGTTGCCTGGGTGATGATTCTTGACAATTTAAAAAAATGACTTTCATCGATCGTAGAACATGACTTTTGTTGTTGACACCTCCTTTTTGTAGTCGTCCTTCTAAATATGTTAATATACCACATCACATGTCAAGAAGGTTGAAAAGGTTGTTTTCCACTCCATCACCTTTTCCGAATATCGCCTATTTTGCTGCATTCAACAATAATGCTACGACAAGTAAAACCAATGCCACTGGAATAACATAAAGAAGCATTCTTACTTCCGCTATCTGAAGTAATGCCTTTAGCCCTTTTTTCTCTTCGACTTTTGGTTCTTCAGTCGTTTTTTCTGTCCTTACTTCTTTTGACATCATTCCTCCCAAGCTTATTATGATTCTTCCCATCCGGATATGGTCATGGATTTCGCGACACTGTCGATCATGTGTTGACCAACGCCGGCCCGAATTCCACCAATATTAACCGCTCCGGAGCAAATTAGTTTCGTTTGGTTATTGCCCAGGTCGGTGAACTTGACCCGTCCGCCATCCTTCGCAAATCCCGCTTTGCTTTTTCCTTCGATGCTTATTGTACAACTTTCAGACGGGTTGAAATCAGTCAAGGAGAAGACACTTTCTACCGCTTCTGAGATCGGACCGATTCTGAGGAAAGTGGTGCCTTCGTATTTTGAGTCATCGACCTGTTCCAGTTTTTGCATTCCTGGTAAAGCGGCTTAGATATTCAAACCATTGAGCATTTCATATTCTGTCTTTTGTAGGCTGTTGAAAACATACTCACCTTCTACGATTCTAGTAAACCTCCTCTTCAAAGAATTTTCGAGCGCGAATCACATTAAGACTATCCTGACTGACATCACTTTTTTACTTTTCACAACCTCATACATTAAACCAGGGGGCAGGTTGGAATCAATAGAGAAATTAGATTCTATATTCTTCCGCGAAGGCGACAAGCGCATCTTCGAAAAGGCTCATCGGAGCAGATGTAACGCCTGCTCCCACCTGACCCACGCCGGCGTCCTTGTGGGCTACGCCAGTGTTGACACGCGGTGTGATCTGTTTCTCGACCACTTTGCGGATATCGACCCCGGTGGGAGTACCACGGAAATCGAGGAACGGGATGGTGAATTGTTTATGCTCACCGTAGGTGATCTCGTACATATCCAGTGTGGTATTGATCGCGTCTCGAGGAACTCCACCGATGAATGTGACCAAAGCGGGAGCAGCGGCCATGGCAAATCCACCAATGCCGGCGGTTTCAGTGATTACGCTGTCGCCAATATCGCGGCAGGCATCTTTTTCACTGAAACCAGGGAAGTACAACGATTTCACGTACGGTGATTGCGCGGTGAACCATTTGTCGCCCAACCCGCTGACCTTGATACCCCAATCCGTGCCGTTGCGCGCCATGATGGTGACGATGGTGCTGCCTTCCACGCCATGCCCGGCAGCAGTCATGGTTTTGCAGCCGGCCATCACAGGGTTTAAAATGCTCAAGGCGTTTTCGCCGAGGAACTTGATCACATCATACGCGGTGGCAGTGTCTTTGGCGGTCTTTGCGATCCAGGGAGCCAGTTGTGTGGTCCACAAGACAGAAGCTGCGTCAAGACGGTTATGACCATCGTCGCCCATGTGCAGTGCTTTTGACAGGATCGCGCGAACATCGATGCCATCCATGGCTTCAAGGGCTGCCTTGACAGTCGGTCCGAGGGTGGATTCCATCCAGCGTAGTTTGTCCAGAACATCCTGGCTGTAGGCGCCCATACGCAGGACCTTGCCGCGGCCTTCATTGAGATTAGCAAAGCATTTGATGCTGTGTGTTCTATTCTCGATGACATAAACAAGCTGCGAGGGGGAGATCACACCCGCCATGGGGCCGGTGCACATATGTTCGTGACAGGGTGAGAATTCGATCCTGCCTGACGCCAAAAGTTTCTCGGCTTCATCGCCTGTTTTGGCTTTGCCTTCAAAGATCAGAGCCCCCATCATCGCGCCTTTCATCGGGCCGCACATACGCTCCCAGGTTACAGGAGGGCCAGCGTGCAGGAGCATGTTATCGTGAAAACCGGGTACAACCTCTCGCGCTACAGCCATGGTGGTGGCAACCGGACGAGCTTCCATAAATTTCTCAACTACAGATGCATTTGCCTTTTCAATATCTACCATGCTTATTCCTCCATGTTAGTTTTGAACCCGATCACAGAGACATGATCAAGATTTCTGTTTCATTCTTTCCAGAATGCCTGCCAGTTTTTCATTGCCGCCGGCAGGGGGTTTCCAATCAACTTGAACACAAGGGGCGTTCTGATCTTTGAGGTTCGCGGAGAACGATTCGAGGCCCACATTGATCGCCTGCAAGGGTTTCTTTAGCGTTTCAAGGTCAACCGGCTTTCCTACAGCGGGTCCGGCCACTTCATTCCGCTCAGCCAGACCGCGGAGGATGCGCCCCACCCTGCGAACGACCACTTCATTGCTTGGATCGACCCATGCGCCTGCTTCTTTCAGCAATTTCACCTGCAGGTCGAAGTCCTGCGGGTCTTCATCAGTGCCGGTCACGATACAATCGATTTCGAGATAACGTCCGGCTTTCTTTGCGTTATCCAGGCACTTTCTGATGGCCGGGGCGATCTCGCTGGCCGGGTTGGCATGCGAACCATATCCAATGACCACATCCAACAAGATCACGGCTACTTCTGGATCATCTGCCTCTTCGAATAATCTACGGATGCGCAGCTCATTATCCATCATGGGGTGCAAGCGCCCAACGGTAAACTCGTCCTCGCCCAAATCGATGATCGAGTGTTCCTGGCTGACCAGGGAATTGGCCATTTTGTTTTCATGGTTGAGGGGGGAATTTGCCCATACTCTCGGCAAATATCCAGCCAGGATGTATTGAGCTTCATAGGCCAGCGTTCCGCCTGAGAAAAGGCCACGCAGATACTTTTGTTCAGGCTTGAAGAGCTTCAGGTCAACATCAATATCGTTACTGATCTTGGGAGGATTATTCGCTAATTCAACCGCAAGGTGGGCGGCATCATCCAAACCGGTGGCAAAGAAGAGATTGCCATCACGCATGGTGGTAACCGGGCGGGCGATGAAATTTATGACAACGGGTTTATTGGCTTTCCGAGCTTTCTTCAATACTTCTTCGGCCACCTTTGGAGAAGGTGGTTTTGAGGTCAGGACGATCACCTTGGTATCCGGATCACGAGCCAAAACATCAAGCGCCATTAAGAATGTAATGGCGCCCACTTTTTCTGATAGATCTTTACCACCCGTGCCAATGCCAGAGGTGATGCCACTGCCCAACTGATGAATTCGGCAGGCTACCTGCTGCAAACCAGTCCCAGCTGCGGCCACGATCCCGATGGGTCCAAGGCGGATCTTGTTGGCAAATGCCAGACCCATGCCGCCAATCATTGCGGTACCGCAGTCAGGGCCCATCACGAGCAAGCCCCGTTCGCGGGCTTCCTTTTTCAGTTCGATCTCTTCATCGACCGAGACGTTGTCGCTGAACAAATGGACATGTTTACCCAGGCGTAAAGCCTCTCGCGTGACCCCACCCGCGTAACGGCCAGCAACTGAAACGATCACCCAACTGGCATCAGGCAGCATACCTGCCGCGGTCTCAATGCTGTGGGGTTGATATTCCGTATCCTGGTTGCCTTTACGAGCAGCTAAAAGCTCATCCACCCTGGACAGGGCTTCTGAGGCTGATTTTTCATCGTTAGCTTTTACGGTGATCACCAATTCATCCGGTTTGGATGACATCACTTCTTCGGAATCGAGGTCGATATGTGCCAGCAATTCCTTGTTGGCGTCCGTACCCATGACCACACCGGTATCAAGAATGCCGGGCAATGTGGCCAATGACCTTTGTAGCGACATTAATTTTGCCGAGTCATAATACACACCCCTGCGGATCTCTGTTTTTATGACTGTCATAATCACTCCTTAGAGGTTAATTATATGGTAATGCTTTTCAATAAAAAAACCTCCGGCACATGAGTTACGCAAGAAGATTGGATTTACCGCATTCATTCCCATTTTTCGAAGGTTTTCCTTGCTAAAAATCATGACCGCTTTCAATCAATAGCTCCGTTTATTACTAAAGGAACATATTTAAGTATACACAGCATACTGCCAAGTGAAGTAGTTGTATGACGATCTACACCAATAATGTAAAGCATGAGGTTATCGGGTAATTTTACCTGAACTCATGTCCAAACCGGCAGTTTCATGGGAGAAGAAGAAAGAACCTCTTCAATTTCTCGAACATCAATTTCCAATTCATCAACAGATCCAGGAGTTGGGAAATCTATCTTCTTCTTTTGTCCTTTTATTGGGAGTCAGGAAATTAAAAATGTATAGCAAATTCGAAATGCTAAGCCAATCAGTTACATAGTTTGTCTAACAGTAAAGGAATCTGCAAGCACATTACCCCCAATCTCACCTGAATCCAGGTGTCTTCTGAGCTAATCAATCGCTCAGACCCTTTCCCGCCATGATCTGCGGGATGGACTTTTCCACCCGCGCCGCGCGAGTCTGCTCCTGCTTGGGAGCGGAGAAAAAGAGCAAATAAGCGCGCTGCCGTCCGGGGGTAAGAGCTTCAAAAGCTGTCTTTAGTGTCGGATCGGCATCGAGTCGGGTTTTGAACTCCTGAGGCATGTTGAATTCTGCTGTCGGCTTGAGCTCCACCTTGCGGCCGCTCTTTTCCACCTCAATGGCCTCAAGTACATATGCCCTGAGAATGGGCGCCATCTCTTCGATCTGGTCGGTGCCGGTGAAACGCACCTGACGTCCGGCCTGCACATTGCCGGTCTGTTGAATGAGAATACCCGCCGTGTCGCTCATCAGTGCGCCCTTGAAGAAGAGAAGCGCGCAGTACTCCTTGAAGCCATGCATGAGCACGATGTTTCGACCCTGTGAGGTGTAGCAAGGCCATCCCCACTTCATATCTTCGTCAAGCCCACAATCAAGGACGATCTCACGTAGTTTTGCATATTCATCCGACCACTTTTTTGCACCGGCGATAAGCGTATCCACTTTTGGGTTTAGATTCGTCATTTTTCTCCATCTAATCAAATTACTTGTTCATTATATCACTTTCTGGACAAAATTACTCTTATTTGAGGGTAACAAACAAAAAACGCACCGATTGGTGCGCTTGATCTTTGGTATACCCGATGCGGTGGATGCGGTGCGCCGGCTGTTCAGCCGGGGTATGCGAGTTCAACGCAAACCGCACCGCATCCAAAGTAAAAAGGAGAGATGTCCGTTCCCGGTTACAGAAGGCTGCCTGCTCAGTGACAGCACTCCTGAGTATTCTCTTTATTGCCCGTAATATGCACCCTTTCCATGTTTACGGAAGAAGTGCTTGTCCAATAGATTGTTGTGGATCACTGAAAGCTTTGGATTGAGGGTAAGCGCATGATACTGAATGAACGCTATCTCCTCAAGAACCACCGCATTCTCAATTGCGCTTTCAGGGTTTGCGCCCCAACAGAAAGGTCCGTGGTTGCATACCAGCACTGCTGGAATGGCATCAGGGTCAAGATTGGCGAAGGTCTCCACGATTACCTTGCCGGTTTCAAATTCGTACGCGCCTTCCACTTCGCTGGGTGTGAGCGGTCGGGTGCAGGGAATGGGACCATAAAAATGGTCGGCGTGGGTGGTACCGGTGGGCTCGATGGGTATAACCGCCTGGGCAAAACTGGTTGCCCAGCGGCTGTGGGTATGAACAACACCACCGATATTTGAAAAACTGCGATATAGCTCGAGATGTGTGGCGGTATCGGAGGACGGTTTAAGATCGCCTTCAACCTTTTTTCCATCCAGGTCGATGATGACAATATCCTCCACCTTCAGATCTTCATACCTGACGCCTGATGGCTTTATGGCAACCAGTCCCTGCTCACGATCGATTCCCGAAACGTTGCCCCAGGTGAACTTGACCAGTTGGTATTTGGGCAGTAGCAGGTTGGCTTCAAGGACCTGTTTCTTCAAACCCTCAAGCATATCACCTCATTTTCCAGAGCAAGTCGTTGACGCGAAGTTCCTGCGTCAATTCCTTGCTTGTTGTTTCCGCCGAGAGATGCACAAACTCAATATCCATCATCTCAGCCCAATCTTCCAGCATCTGTGCAGTTGCATCAAAAGACAAAACGGTATGATGCGCGCCGCCGGCCATGATCCACTGGCGGATGCCCTCGCGCAGGTTGGGCAGAATCTTCCACATGACGCGCGCAACCGGCAGGTTGGGCATTTCCATGATCGGTGTCACGCATTCCACATCCTGAACAATAAGGCGGAAGCGACCACCCATATCGATCAACGAGGCTACCACAGCGGTGCCGGGATGACCCTCAAAAACCAGGCGCGCCGGGGGTTCCTTGCCGCCGATACCGAGGGGATGAACTTCGACGCGAGGTTTGGCCGCAGCGATTGACGGGCATACTTCAAGCATATGCGCTCCAAGTGAATACTCGTTGCCTGCTTCGTAATGGTAGGTGTAATCCTCCATAAAGGAGGTGCCGCCTTTAAGACCCCGGGTCATTGATTTGATGATGTGGAGCAGTGCGGATGTTTTCCAATCGCCTTCGGCTCCATAACCATATCCCTTGAGCATCAAGTGCTGCGAAGCAATTCCGGGGAGTTCTTCCAGACCCCAGAGGTCTTCAAATGTGTTTGTGAACGCTTGCGCTTTTTCTCGTTTCAGCAAGCGCTCCATGGCGATCTCAGCCTTGGCCTGCCAGGCAACGGCATGCAGGTCATCTGTTTTAACGTCAAACTCTTTGCGGTACTCAGCCACTTTAGCTTCAGTTTCAGTTTCGGTCACCTTGCCAATCTCACTGGCCAATTCCCCCACCGGCCAGGTGTTCACCTGCCAGCCAAATTTTATCTGCGCCTGGATCTTGTCGCCTTCGGTAACGGCCACTTCGCGCATGTTGTCACCAAAGCGGATCACGGAGAGCCCCTGGCTGACCTGGTAAGCGGCCGCTGAACGCATCCAAGCGCCCAACTCCTTTATCACATCCGGGTTCTTCCAATACCCCACGATCACCTTACGGTGCAGGCGCAGCCTGGCGCCGATGAACCCGTGTTCACGGTCGCCGTGTGCGGCCTGGTTGAGATTCATGAAATCCATATCAATCTCATCATTGGGTATCTCAACGTTGTACTGGGTGGCAAAATGGCAGAATGGTTTTTGCAGATGGGAGAGCCCGTTGATCCACATCTTGGAAGGTGAAAAAGTGTGGCACCAGGTGACGATGCCGGCACATTTGCCGCTGTAGTTCGCTTCCTTAATGATCTCTGTGACCTCATCGTTCGATTTGATGGTTCCCTTGTAAACAAAGCTGCAGGGGACGTTGGGATCGGCGTTGATGTAGGCGGCCATTTCTTTACCGCGCTGTGCAACCGTGTTCAATACTTCTTCCCCGTAGAGAAGCTGGGAACCCACCACAAACCAGATTTCTTGTTCCTTGAGAGATGTCATTCCGGACTCCATGATCAATGCATAATAAATAAATTTCCGATAATCACAGCAGCACGTTCACCGCAGTGCGCTCGATATCGAGCCCCTGCCGGTAACGCTGCATGAATGATTCAAAACCAGATACATCCGCCGGTTCGGGCTGTAATGTGATCGCATCCTTGCCGGAGAAAACGATCTTTTGAAGGTAATCTTCGAGTGAAATGGCTCCCTTATTGTTGACTCGGTAAGCAGCCAGCAGGGCAATGCCATAGGCACCGCCCTCCCCTGCCGTAGCCATCACCGAGACAGGCACGCGCATCGCGGCCGTCATCACGCGCTGACCGACCTCTCTGGTCTTGAAGAAGCCGCCGTGACCGAGAACCTGATCGACCCTCACTTTCTCTTGTTCGAAGAGGATATCCATGCCCATTTGCAGCGTTCCCAGGGCAGAATAGAGCTGGACGCGCATGAAGTTGGCCAGGGTGAAGCGGCTCTCGGGAGTGCGCACAAAAAGCGGTGCGCCGTTGTCAACTGCTGCGACGGGCTCACCAGAGTAAAAGTTGTAAGCCAGCAGACCACCGCAATCAGGCTCACCGGTGAGTGCCTTTTTGAAGAGCGATCCATACAGTGTCGTGGGATCCACATTCACGCCCAGGGTTTCCAGTACCTGCTGGAAAAGGTCCATCCAGGCATCGAGGTCAGAGGTGCAGGTGTTGGCATGCACCATAGCCACCGGTCTGCCTGTGGGTGTGGTAACCATGTCAATCTCGGGGTACATTCTTGACAATGGCTTTTCCAACACGACCATGGCGAAGATCGAAGTGCCTGCCGATACATTGCATGTACGCTCGGCGATACTGTTGGTGGCCACCATACCGGTACCTGCGTCGCCTTCTGGCGGACAAAGTGGAATGCCGGCTTGCAGGTCACCATCGGGATCCATCAGCCTTGCGCCTGTTGCTGTAAGAGCTCCCGCGTCTGTGCCTGCTGTCAATACCTTCGGCAAGAGAGAACGCAGCTTCAGTGAAATACCTTTTCGTGCACACAACTCATCGAATTGCTTCAACATGCGAGCATCGAAATCATTGGCGGCAGAGTCAATGGGGAACATGCCCGAGGCGTCACCCACACCAATGACCTTCCGGCCGGTGAGCTGCCAGTGGATGTAACCTGCCAGCGTGGTGAGATATGTGATTTTTCCAACATGGGCTTCGCCATTCAGAATGGTCTGGTAGAGGTGAGCCACGCTCCAACGCTGGGGTATATTGAACCCAAACTCGCGGCTGAGCTGGTCCGCGGCTGGCGCGGTGATTGTATTGCGCCAGGTGCGGAAAGGCACGAGCTGGCTGCTGGTCTCATCAAAAGCCATGTACCCATGCATCATGGCACTGAAGCCAATGCCATCGACCTGGCGCAGGGGTTCATCATATTGTTGTGTGTACGCTGCTTTCAGGTCCCGGTAACATTCCTGCAGCCCAGCCCAGATGGATTCGAGGCTGTAGGTCCAGATGCCATTTATGAGTTGGTTTTCCCATTCGTGGCTGCCGCTGACAATTGGAATATGATTCTCATCGATCAGAAGAGCTTTGATCCGGGTCGAACCAAGTTCGATACCCAGGAACAGTTTCTGATTTTCTTTATTTACTTTCATGTCAATAAAGTCGTTCATCAGCGCAGCAGCCCTTCAGTGGTTTTCTACAGGTGAACCGGTTCAACTCCCGGCGATAGCCTGCATGATCTTGTCTTCGGATTCATCAGTAAATTCAGCGGCCATTTTGCGGTCGCGCATGACGACCACGCGGTGACTCGTGCGCATCACCTCTTCCAACTCTGAGGAGATAAACACACAAGATTTGCCTTCCTCAGCAAGAGAGAGCACCAGTTTCTGGATCTCAGCCTTGGCGCCTACGTCAATACCGCGTGTAGGTTCATCGAGGATGAGCAGGCGCGGGTTGGTGGCCAGCCAGCGAGCCAGGATGACCTTCTGCTGGTTGCCGCCGCTCAGGTTCTTGACTGGTTGGTCGGCTGATGGGGTGGCAATATTGAGCAGCTTGATGTATTTGTCAGCGATGGCATATTGCTCGTTGAGACGCAGGTATTTGAACCAGCCCAGTCCGGCCTGCATGGCCAGGATGATGTTCTCGCGTACGGTCAGTTCCCCGATGATGCCGGTTTCTTTGCGGTCTTCGGGGCAGAGTGCAATGCCGCGGCCGATCGATTTGAGCGGCGAATGGTCCATGACGACCTTGTCATCAATGGTCAACGATCCTTCTGAGGGCGATTCGATGCCAAACAGGAGTTTGGCAACTTCGGTTCGACCTGATCCCAACAAACCGGCCAGGCCCACAACCTCGCCTGCACGCAGTTTCATGTCCACGCCAGAGACCTGGCTGGCCAGTGAGAGATCATTTGCTGAGAGCCAGGGTTCTTTTTCAATGAACTGGCGGCTTTCTTTCTTGATATCGGCCATCTGGTCATACTCCACCAGCGAGCGGCCGATCATTTTTGTGATCAGTTCCAAGCGGGATAACTTGCCAACCTCATAGGTGCCCACCAGCTTGCCATTGCGCAGCACAGTAATGCGGTCAGCCACTTCGTAGATCTGGTTAAGGAAGTGGGTGATGAAGATGATGGCCACGCCTTCACTCTTCAGCCGACGCATAACGTTGAATAACTGCTCCGTCTCATGAGTATCCAGACTGGATGTTGGTTCATCCAGTACAAGCACACGGGCTGACGAAATCTCAAGGGCACGCGCGATGGCAGCCATCTGCTGCACTGCCACAGAACAATTTCCCAGTACCTGCGTGACATCCAGGTCAACCCCCAAACCGTGCAGGATCGCGGTCGCATTGGCATTCATGGCTTTCTTATCAATGAAGCCAAATTTGTGTGGTTCGCGGCCGATGAGAATATTCTCAGCCACACTCAAATGCGGGCACAAGTTCACTTCCTGGTAAACCGTGCTGATACCGATTTCCTGGGCATGCATTGGCGAACGGATGTTCATTTTATGCCCATCGAAAGTGATCTCGCCGTTATCCGGCTGAACCACTCCCGTTAAAACCTTGATCAGCGTGGATTTGCCCGCGCCATTCTCCCCCACCAGCGCATGGATCTCACCGCTCTTCAGAGAAAAGTCAACATTTTCGAGCGCCTGCACTCCCAGGAAGGATTTGCAGATGCCTTTCATGTTCACTATTTCATAGCCATTTTCGGTCATTTCGTACCTCTTCCTTGATGGACCTGTATTATTACGAACGCTTTGTTCTCTTGAAAACTACTGTGCTCAGGTGCTCTTCTCTTTGCGCTTGCGCTTGATGTAGAACACGCTCTGGATGCCGATGGCGATCAGGGTGAGTAAGCCAACCCCGATCCTGGTCCACCAGGAGCTCAGGGTGCCATTGAATTGCAGAATGGACACGATGGTGCCGTGGATCAGCACACCAAAAAGTGTGCCGATGACGTTACCATACCCACCAGCCAAAGAGGTACCGCCAATAACAACGGCTGCGATGGAATCCAACTCCATGCCCGAAGCAAACTGGCCGTAACCCGCCAACAGCGAGATACTGAAGACGATACCGCCCAGAGCCGAGCAGAGGCCGCTGAAGGCATAGACCATAATCTTGGCACGTCGCACAGGCAGACCCATGAGGACCGCAGATTGTTCGTTGCTGCCGATGGCATAGATTGTGCGCCCGAAGCGTGTGAAGAAACTAAGGTAAACGGCCACAAGCAGCATGATGGGACCCACGAGCGCGTAGCCGTAGATATAGGTTTTATGCAGGAATGGAATGTAGATTGGTGTCAGCGCCAGCTTCATGTAGAAGGCGTTCTTGATCGAAACTGAAGTGAGGCTGATGATGTAAGCCATGCCCCTGGTAAAGAACAGACCCATCAGTGTGGCAATGAACGGCTGCACTTTAAGGTCTGTGATGATCCAACCCTGAAGCGCGCCCAGGGCGATACCAAGCAGGATCATGGACGGGAGAACAATGATGGGGCTCACACCCGCGCGCAGCAGCGCGGCTGAAGCAGTACTAACCAGGGCGATCATTCCGCCGACGGAGAGGTCCATGCCGCCGGTGAGAATGACCATGGTCATACCAACCGAAACCAACAGCAGACTGGCGTCGTTGATGAACAGGTTAAAGAACACCTGTGGTTTTTGCATGGCTGGGTACAACTGCCCGCCCACCACATAGACCAGGATGAAGACAGCAAAGGTCAGTAGGAGGGGGCCAAGACGCATCAGGGTGAACTTAACACGCTGTGTCATGTTTAGCTCCCTTCCGTTCAAAGATCCTGTTCATAAAGCGCTTTGTATAATCGGAGTAGAGCAGGATAACCACCAGTACCAACACAGCCTTGGCGGCCAACAGCGCGTTTGCAGGGACGCCCAGATGGTAGACCGTAACAGTGAAGGTCCAGATCACGACCGCGCCGATGGCGCTGGCCAGCATGGAGAAGCGTCCGCCGGTCATGAGCGTACCGCCCAACACCACGGCCAGGATGGCATCAAGTTCGTAGTAAAGGCCGTTGTTATTGCCGTCCGCGCTGTGCACATAGGAACTGAGGATCAAGCCAGCGATGGCGCCGCAGAATCCGCAGAAGGTATAGGCCAGCATTTTGACGTTCTTTTCACTAATGCCGCTGTAATAAGCTGACTTGGCATTGATGCCCACGGTCTCGATGAACAAGCCGATGGACGTCTTGCGTACCAGTATGTAGCCTAATATGAGCACCAGGGCAACAATATAGATCGAAACTGGGAGTCCCAGGATGTATCCATTTCCAAACCAGAAGTAGGGGGTGTAATAGATGGTCATGATCTGCCCATTGGTGATGAGTTGGGCTACCCCGCGTCCGGCAACCATGAGGATGAGCGTGGCGACCATGGGCTGGATCTTTCCGCGCGAAACGAGAAAACCGTTCCAGAGGCCACACAACGTTCCGGCAGCCAGATCAGCAATGATGATAAGCGGCAACGGGGTGTTCGTTGCGTTGCGGGTGAGAACCTCATTGGAAATCAATTCGTTGCCAAGGGCGGGGTTAATGAGCACAGCACCCATGGCCGCCGAGATGGCGATGACAGCGCCCACAGAGAGATCGATGCCACCGGTGGCGATGACAAGCGTCATGCCGATGGCCACCAGCATAAGAGGCGCCCCGTTGTTGAAGATATCAACCATGTTGCCGTAGAGGTGATTTCCATTCACGGGGTCCTGAATGATCCCCAACTTGAAGAAACTGGGGTCGATGATGGCATCAAACACCAGGATGAGTATCCAGGCAACGATCGGCCAGAACACCTGGCTTTCCCGGAAACGTTTGAACAAGGATTTCTTGACCATATATTCTCCTGCCGCTGGTCAGATCTGCACCTGACCGCTCTTTCTTTGGATTCTTTTGCGATGATGAAATCGCAAGGAATAATTGCTATAAATGACAGTTTATGACTTTTTACTACAACAACTTGCTTTCAAATTAGGTTTTCAATCGGTTTTCTTTTGTGACAGGAAGCGGCGTTCGATCGTGCCGCTCCCTGTCAACGTGTTCAGTCTCCAAATTCGGAGGAGGAGACCTCACAAAGCTTCAGATCTAGTACTGGCGGGAGGGCAGTAATTCCGCAGCGTTATCGGGATAGTAGACGGTCTCGTTGGTGAGAACGTTCTTGTCAACTGCTTCGCCGTTCATGATCTTGAGGGACATCTCTGCAACCTGGGGTCCAAGGAGGGGATTGCATTCCACATCAGCCTGGAACCAGCCATCCACCATGGCCTGGAAACCACCACGGGTGCCATCAACGGAGACGATGAAGAGATCGCCCGGATTGACGCCGGCGGCCTTCAAAGCTTCAATTGCACCAATGCCCATGTCATCATTGTGGATGAAGATACCCTGGAAATCCACACCCGGTTCGTATTTCTGGAGGAAAGCCTGCATCACAGGCAGAGCCTCGGCGCGGGTGAAGTTGCCGGTCTGAGAGTCGATGATCTCGATGTTGGAGTTGAGGGCGGCGCGGAAACCTTCAGCGCGGCCAACTGCAGCACCTGAGCCGGTGGTACCGGAGAGCTCGAGGATCTTGGCGCCATCGGGGAATTTCTTGTTGAACTCTTCAGCGGCGCGCTGACCTTCGAGGACCATGTCGGAGCCGATGTGAGAGACATACAGCGAAGGATCGGCGGAGACGGAGCGGTCGACGATGATGACGGGGATGCCGGCATTGTTGGCTTCGGTGAGGACTGCGTCCCAACCATCTTCAACCACTGGGGGCAGTGCAATGACGCTCACGCCCTGCTGGATGCAGGCGCGCACGGCAGAGATCTGGTTTTCCTGTTTCTGTTGTGCATCGGAGAAGACCAGTTGGAAACCAAGTTTTTCCGCTTCAGCCTTGAAGGAAGCGGTATCGGCAGTGCGCCAGTCGCTCTCGGCACCAAGCTGCGGGAAGCACATCACCATGTCGGCGTAGGTGCAGTTGGGGGCGCAATCGGCAGCGCCGAAGGGTTTTTCTTCGGCGGCGGTGACGGGTGCGGCAGTGGGTTCAACAGCAGCAGCAGTATTGCATGCGCTGAGGATAAGGGTGAAGATCACCGCGACGATCAAAACCGTAAATGAAATCTTCTTCTTGAACATTCTTTTCTCCTCTGACAAACTAGAAATTTTGAGTTAAAATCTAGATGACGAATAAACTCACGAACGTCAAACGAGTTCGTTCGTCGCTTCCGGGAATGCTCTGGTTGGCCTCAAATCAATTAGAGCATTTCCTTTATTAGAAAAATGATCGCAACCACCTCCTTTGCTGTCAATTTACGAACTTTTACGGATAATCAATTCTGGTCGAATTGTGATGTATTTTGGCTCCACCGTGCGGCGTTCCGCGAGCTTCGTTTCTGTCAGCGAAACCAATTCTTCAACCGCAATTCTTCCTAGTTCGTCTTGATTTTGCGAAATCGTTGATAAGGGGGGGCAGTAGAATTCTGCGTCAGCAATGCCGTCAAATCCCACTACCGATAAATTCTCAGGAATCCTCTTGCCGATCTCAAGTGAAGATTGCAGAACACTGAGCGCCATCTGGTCGTTGCCGACGAAGATGCCATCCATCTCGGGGAATTTTTGCACCAGTTCAAGGAAGGCGGAGCGTCCGCTCTTCGAGGACCAGTTGCCCTGCGTCCACATACGGTCGTTCACCTGCAAGCCGGCTTCTACAAGGGCGGTCTCCCACCCTGCCTTACGCTGGCGTGCTTCCCACCAATCCAGCGGGCCGGAGATGTGTCCGATGTTCCTGCGACCTCTCTCGAGCAGGTGCTGGACGGCCATCCTGGCACCGGCGAGGTTGTCAGTGGCCACGATGGTGGCGTTGGTCTGCTCTTCCATGGTCATGAAGATGATGGGGATATCAATGAGCGGGAGGATGTCTCGCACCCAGCGGCGGTTGTCTTCTATCTCGGGGGCGGCCCAGATGATGCCGTCCACCTGGTGAGACTTGAACCAATCCAGCAGAGGGATGATGTTTGCCGAATCAGAGTAGGCCATTTCTTTAAGCAGCAGCCCATAACCCAACTCTTCCGCCCGGTTGGTGATGCCGCTCAAGGTGCGCGAAGGACCGATGTACTTCAAACCGGCGGTTACCACCCCAAACAAATAGCTCTTCTGGCGGCTCAGGCTCTGAGCCACTGCGTTGGGCTGAAAATTCAGCTCGGCCATGATGTCTTTGACGCGCTGGCGGGTCTCTTCAGAGACCTCGTCGCGATTGTTGAGCACGCGTGAAACGGTCTGCCGTGAGACACCGGCCTTCTCTGCAACGTCGTAGATGGTTGTTTTACCGTTTTTACTCAATGCGTCCTCTGATAGGACTTCCGGGATTGTGACCGCTCTCGTGAGCGGTCACGTGAGCGGTCACATAGATAATAGCAATATTATAGGCAAATGTCAATAGGTTTTCAGGAAATTGGGAAAAATCGGAATATTAAGGGGGTGATCCACCTCAATTAATGCAAATCCCTGACTTTTTTATAAAGCCGGGGATTATGATCCTTGTTGGTCGGTTCGTTCTCTGGTCCACGCTACAACTAAAACTGACCAGATAGATATCCCCTCGTCTGTTCCATTTTTGGCTCTTCAAATACCTGATGAGCCGGGCCTGCCTCGATGAGTTCACCCAGGTACATGAACAAAACGTAATCTGCCAGACGTCTGGCCTGGCGAAGAATATGCGACACGATCACAATCGTGTAATCATTCTTTAATCCCAACAGAATCTTCTCAATATGCTGTGACGATATGGGGTCAAGGGCAGATGTTGGCTCATCCCCCAGAATGATCTCGGGTTCCACAGCCAGCCCTCTGGCCAGGCAAAGGCGCTGCTGCTGTCCGATCGAAAGACTTGCGGCCGGCTCGTGAAGTCGGTCTTTCACCTCATCCCATAAACCGGCCAGTTTGAGGTAATGCTCCACAGCTTCGTCGTATTTCTTGCGTCCGGATTTCATCTGGTGAATATGCATCCCATGAGCAACATTATCATAGATCGACATCGGCAACGGGAATGGACGTTGGGCAAGCAAACCCACTGTTTTTCGGACCTCGGTAACATCCGCATCTCTGGCGTAAATGTCTTCGCCATCCACCAGCACAGTTCCGGTGATTCGAGTTTGGTCATTCAATTCGAGAAAGCGATTCATGCTTTTGAGTAGTGTTGTTTTTCCGCAACCAGAAGGTCCCATAATGACTGTAATCTGATTACGTGGAATCTCGATGGATATGTTTTTCAAGGCCTGTGATTTGCCATAATAGACATCCAGGTTCTTTATTTGTATATGTGATGTCAATTTCGACATTTTATGCTCCAATTTTTGTGGCAAATTGATAAAAATCAGGATATTTTTCCATCATTTGATCACGAATTTTTCGAGCCGTGATGATAACCAGCGCGAGCCAAGGCTTATCACCAACACAATAATTGTTAGGACTAAGGCAGCAGCATATGCTCTTTGCTGTACCTCGGGAAAGGGCGTACTCAACTGAAAAAAGATCGCGAGCGGTAGTGATGCGGTAGGACTCATCAAAGAAGTAGGGATACGGTCAGTGTAGCCGGCAGTAAAAAGAACAGAGGCCGCATCACCAATACCACGTCCGAAGGCCAGTAAAACTGCTGAAACAATCCCGGGAAGCATCTGACGGATCACAACGTGGAGAGCAACCTCCAGTTTTGTTGAACCTATGGCAAGGGCAGCCTGTTCCAAGTCTTTCGGCATCTGGCGGATCACCTCATCCATGGCTCGTACCATGATGGGTATTTCCAACAATGCCAATACAATGATGCCCCCCAGCAGGGACGCGCGCATTCCAATTGCAAGCATGATCGTGAAACCAAACGCGCCATAAACGATGGAAGGGATCCCCCATAGAACATCGAGCGCGAGTCTGACAAGGTTTCCCCAACGGGATGTGCCCATGTACGTTTCCATGTATAAAGCGATAGGCAGACTGATCAAAAGTGCAAGGAGAGTACCACCAGTTGCGAGATACAAAGAACCAATTATGGCATTCAGGATGCCACCTTCTTTGCCGAGATAATATCCTCCCTGGGGTACCTGGCTGATCATCTCCCAGGAGAGCGCGGGTAATCCTTTAATAATGATCGTCCATAATATATATCCAAGGCAAAACACCACCACAGAACTCGAAAGGAACATGATGCCTTTAAACAGTGTTTCAATAATATGGCGTTTTCGCCATTTTTTCTTCATACCCATGATTTTCCCAGTACCCCTTTAAGGATTATTACGGACAAAATATTGAAGACCAGGATTATTCCTATCAGGAACAATGCTGCCCCTAATAACGCTGAGTCATAAAGCGGTATCGACATCATTTCGCCGTAGTTGTTCGCAATCAATGCCGATAGTGGATAGGCCGCATCGAAAATTGATTTTGGCATCTGAGCAACATTCCCCACAACCATCAACACAGCCATTGTTTCGCCCAGTGCACGGGATGCCCCGAGAACAATTCCTGCGCCAATGCCGCCAGAAACCTGCGGCAGCACAACATGCCAGGCAGTATGCCAACGCGTGGCTCCCAACGCCAGAGAGGCTTCCCTCGTACCCTGAGGTACCACTGAGAGCACCTCATATGTAATTGAGATGATGAACGGAGTGATCATCACAGCCAACACGATCGCACCAGCCAGGATGCTATATCCGGTTGGATTATCGCTTGTAAAGAAAGGTAAGAAACCCAGATACCGTTTACAGAACGGGGAAATGTGAGTAGAGATCAAAGGAACAATGGCAACCATCCCCCATACACCATAAACGACTGATGGTATGGCTGCGAGAAGATCCAGTAATGGTTTCGCAATTGCCCGTGTCGTACGTCTGGCATACTCAGAGAGGTAAACTGCAGCAAAGAAACAAGGTGGTGCAGCCAGCAGGACCCCAAAGATGGTCACCCAAAAAGTGCCAGCGATAAATGGGAGGAATCCGAAAAATCCCTTTTGGGGTTTCCATACCTCACCTAATAGCAAATCGTTGAGACTATATTGTTGCAAGATCGGCCATGCGCGAATAGCGAGCGCGATGGAGATCACGATCAACAACCCAACCGGGATCAGGGTGATTAAGAAGAAAAGACTCTTGACCCTGACTTCCCGGCGTTTTCGAACAGAAACGGATGACCGGGTTTCCCGGTCATCCATATCCAACGAGAAATGTTTCCTCGGTGTACCGCGCATACTCATCTGACCAAACCGAGTGATTCTTCGATTTGCACATCTGTCAGTTGAACATAGCCAGCTTCAGCAACGAAACTTTGTCCATCTGTTAAAATCCACACGATAAAATTTTGCACTAATCCTTCAGGCTTTCCATTTGTAACCAGGAATTCCAGACGCGCTGGAGGTGATGGATACTTTTCTGAGGCGATCAGTTCAACTGCTGTTTCCAACGTATCTGCAACCTCGTCAGGATCAGCTGTCCGATTTTCATTGAGGTCAATCGGTACTGCAGTTGCGCCCGCGGTTGGTAATCCGGTGGATAAATCGAATGCATATCCCAAATTATTGTAGCCTATTCCCAGAGGATCAGAGATGACCGCCTGTAAGATCCCAGGATCTGCATTCACGCCGATCCCTACAAGATCATCCTGTACTCCCCCCATGAACTTTGCCCACATCTCAGCAGCGCCGCACGCATCAGAACGAGTGTAAACATGGATCTCATCAACAACAGATGGGTCGCCTATCACTTCGCCCCAGGTGGTGATCTCACCGGTAATGAAGATCTTGATGAACATATCTCTGGTGATACCCTGGGCCATAATCTCGGAATAGGCTGGGTTTGATGAATTGATCACCGGGAAAACAGCATCTTTGGTTACAGCAATCGGATAAGCCCCTTTATCTTGTTCTTCCTGGGTGACCGTGCGGGAGACCATGCCAATATCAACTGCTCCAGCAAGTGCATCTGTTAAACCCTTGCCTGCTCCACCAGCAGAGACATCAAACTGCACATCTGGATAGAGTTTCTGATATTCCTCAGCCCATCGGGTCATCATGGGATAAAGGGCAAAAGCTCCTGAGATCGTGATCGTTCCTGATTGTCCAGTCTGGGTGCTTTCTGATGTGGTTTTCCCACAGGCAGAAAGCAAAACCGCGAGTATCATTATGATCGAAAAATGTATGGCGTACCTCTTCTTCATGATTCACCTCATAGTTATATATTATGTCTATTGTATTACTAGACAATTAATGAAAAAATTATTCTGTTTTCATTGCTCGTGAACGAGTAGAAACATCTGCGAGTGATGTCTTATCAAGGATATTGGCTATCGCATTGCGCACATCACCCATGACCATGCGTAATCCGCAGCTCTTTTCATCCGGGCAGCCACAAGGTTCGTAGGCCATCTGGCTGACGCATCGGATTGGAGCAAGCGGGCCATCCAAAATGCGAATGATCTGCCCAAGCATGATCTCTTCAGGTGGTTTTGCCAAATAATAACCACCAGCCATTCCCCGCTTGCTCTGGAGAAAGCCTGAGTTCTTAAGGGTCAATAGGATTTGTTCAAGGAACTTGGTGGGTATTTTCTCAAGCGACGCAACTTCGTTGATCTGCATAACCGCAATTGACCCATCTGGGTTTGGATTTGCCAGCTGGATCATTGCTCGTAAACCATACTCACTGCGCTTAGAGATTTGCATCAGGTTATTTTGTATACTAACTCTAGTTATTAAATAGACTTACTTATATAATACTACCGAAAAACAACTCTGTCAACAACAAAGTGTAAAAAAAAGAAAAGGTTGGTAATCAACCTTTTCTCCGGCAAACAGACCTGGAATTACTTTCAGGGTTTAAAGATGACTCCCCTTTCCTGCAGCAGGTGCTTCACCATCACAACAGCCTCACTGGTATTGTCGCGATTCTCTACATGAATATCATATGCGATGTTCGTGGTAACCTTTTCACCCACCCACACCACATGAACCTGATCTTCATCGATCACGGCCTTCATTTCATCCAGATCATCCTGGGTAAGGTCGATGGCTGTAACAATCAAGATAATGCCAGCATCAAGGAAAAGATGGGCTACTTCAGCAAAGCGGCGGATGTGTTCACGCCAACCTCCGTGAGCTTCGTGACGTTTTAGATCAGCATTCACTCCGTATAGCAGCGAACCGATTCCAAGATAATACACAAGTTTTCCATCTTCGAACATCTGACACTCAAGTTTGCGGGCCAGGGTTTTTCTACCGGCACCCTTAGGTCCTGTGATCATGATCAGAGAGGAACGCTGGTTGTACTTTTCTGCGCGGTCAGCCATCGTCACCAGGCTGGGGATCCACTTTTCATTGCGCGTATAAACGTCTTCCCGGATCTGGGAGTCTTCATCCGGAAGAGGCTCAAGCACTATGCCTCCTCCCCTGATTTCATATTCATCAACAATCACGAAACGCGAGGTTTCTGGAAATTTTTCAGATGTATCAAACGCGATGGGATGGGCAAGTTTAAAGGTAATCTCTGCAACATCATGATGCACAATCTCGATTCTGTTGTTCTGGCTGGCGTAATCAGACGCATCGATGACCTTGTGGATCGCCTCAACTTTCACTTTCTCGCGGGCAGTCCCCAGTTTGAGCATGTAATCCTTGCCAGTCTGGAGAGGGTTTTTCCCCAGCCAGAAGATACTGGCTCGCATCCGCGAGCTGACAAACGGAGGCGTATCGCCTGCGCGAGAGGCGATCTGTCCCCGCCTCACATAGATTTGCTCCTGCATGGTAATTCCAACCGCCTGCCCGCTTTCAGCGCTAATCACTTTAGGTGTATTGAAAGATTCAATGGTCTTAATTTTTGTGCGCTTCCCGGATGGGTAAAAAACTAATTCATCACCTACCTTGAGCCTACCGCTGGTGATGGTACCGGCAATGATTCTACGGCTGTCACCGAAATCAGAGAACTTGAAAATATCCTGTACTGGCAGGCGCAAGGGGAGATCACTGACTGGTTTCTCTTTTTCAAAAGCATCCAAAGCTTCCAATATGGTGGGACCTGAATACCAAGACATCTTTTTGCTTTTAATGCTGACATTGTCACCTTCCCGTCCGCTTACCGGGATATAGCTCATCGCTGAAACACCAATACCTGCCATGTATTCGCGGTATTCACCAACGATTGATTGATAGATATCTTCTTTATACCCAACACTATCCATTTTGTTCACAGCCACAACGATCTTTTTGATCCCAAGCATCCATAGCAGGTAACCATGGCGGCGAGAATTCTCCTGAACGCCCTCTTCAGCATCGATCACCAGAATGGCAGCTTCAGCATGAGATGCACCCGTCACCATATTCTTTATGAATTCAATATGACCGGGAGCATCAATAATGATGTAATTCCTAAGCCTGGATTGAAAGAATACACGCGCAGCATCAATAGTGATTGATTGTGCCTGTTCGTCCTTTAGAGCATCAATTAAAAATGCGTACTCAAATGGTTTGTGAGCTTTTCGACATTTCTCCTGTACCTGTTCCAATTTTCCCTTGGGGAGAGAATCGGTATCAGCCAGAAGCCGGCCAACAATCGTACTCTTTCCATGATCAACATGACCGACAAAAACGACGTTCATCTGATCTTTGTTCAAGTCAATATCAGTCTGCATTTTACATGTACCCTTCCCGCCGCAGAGTCTCCAAACCACCGCCGTCATCTTTGTCTTGTGCCCGTCCGGAACGCTCAGCAATATTGGCAAATTTGCCGACCTTCAATTCCTCGATGATCTCTTCAACCGTTGATGCTGTCGATTCAACCGGATATGTACAGGGGTAACATCCAAGCGATCGATACCGTTTTCCATCACCCTGGTTGTAATAAAGTGATACCGTGGGGATATTCTCTGCCAGGATATATTCCCAGATATTCAGCTCTGTCCAGTCTAGCAACGGGTGAATGCGAATATTGGTACCAGGAGCAAAATCCGTTTTGTACTGATTCCAAAACTCGGGTGGTTGATCTGCAATATCCCACTCATTCTGCCGATCACGGGGAGAAAAATAACGTTCTTTTGATCGGGAACCTTCCTCATCGGCCCGGGCTCCTACAATTACACCTGTAAACGGTTCGGGGTTTTCTTCTAATTCGTATTGATCAGTTTCATGATTATACAGATAACGTTTCCCCTGTCCGTTCAATGTCTGGGTTAAAGCTTCAGTTTTTAACAATTTGCAACATGCCAGGCGATCAACTGCGCCATCAGGGAAAGTGTGTTTTTCGGTCAGGGCAGTTTCATTGGCGCCAACCACCATGGTTAATTTCATTTCCTTTACCAACCTGTCACGATAAGTGATCATCTCAGGAATTTTGTAATGCGTATCTATGTGTACCAATGGAAAAGGAACATGACCAAAAAACGCTTTTCGTGCCAGCCATAACAACACAGTGCTGTCTTTGCCCATGGACCATAGCATTCCAAGATTTTTAAAATTTGCGAATGCTTCGCGCAGGATGTATACACTTCTGCTTTCTAGTTCGTCAAGATGTCCCATACTCTTCCTTTACTTGCTTGTTATAACCCCATGCTTAACCATTTTGGAAATAATGGCAGATGCGCAATCATTTATCGAGAAAAGATCGCTCTTCACAATTAACTCGGGGTGTTGAGGTTCTTCATATCGAGAGCTGATACCTGTGAATTGTGTAAGCTCACCCTGAACAGCTTTTCGATAAAGCCCTTTCGGATCTCTCTGCTTGCAGACCTCCAGCGGGCATGAGATAAAAACTTCCCAAAACTCACCGGGTTGAAACAGTCCTCGTACCAGGGCACGGTCTGATCTGAATGGGCTGATGAATGATGTGATCACGATCAAACCAGCATCGAACATAAGCTTGGCTACCTCGCCAATACGGCGAATATTCTCCTTGCGGTCTTCATCAGAAAACCCAAGCCCGGCATTTAAACCTGTTCGGATATTATCCCCATCCAGTAAATAAGTATGCGCTTGATATCTTGTCACCAACTCATATTCAAGGGCATTGGCAATGGTACTCTTTCCACTACCCGATAAACCGGTTAACCATATTACCAAAGGATTGTGAAGTTTGATGCTACAGCGCATCTCTCGAGTAACTCTGTGTTCGTGAGGGTATATCAGTGTATCCATAGAGTGGTATCTCTGAATAAAACGCTAGAATTGGTGAAGACGGCCTTTCCCACCCAAGATTTGTCCCTGTGCCCTTAAGCATTATCATCAAGGATTACAAAGACCTTGGGTTTAGATTCTTAATTTCTTTATTGTAATCGAAAATACCACCCAAAAGAGATATCTCTCAATACCATTGGAGGAAAACCGAATTATACTTATGAGAAAGACCCCACAACAAGAACTTGTTCAAATACCCTATTGGAGTAATCATGTTCGACCAAAAAATCAAAAAAGCTCAGAGCTATATCAAGAAAACATACCCCAAGATATCAACACCAGACCTCAGTTACTTCATTTTATTCTCACCTCGCAGTGGCAGTAATTTTCTGGCAACCAGTCTTGAGAAAGCTGGTTTAGGTCATCCAGTAGAAGCATTCAGTGGCAATCCAAACGCCAGACAAAGACGTAATTGGGGTATCGATTATTCAGATCCCGCCATCTACATGGAAACTGCCATTTCCAAACAGTTAACGAATGGCTCCATGGGGATGAAAATGAACTCCATTCAATTCAAGGTATTTCTTCACACTGCCCGACAACTTTTAGGTAAAGATTTTGAAGATCTTACTGATCCCGAAGTAACCGAGGTTTTTTTCCAAAACTAAAATTCATCCATATCCAACGAAAAAAGAAGGTGAAGCAGGCCATTTCTCTTGCCAAGGCGCTTCAGAATGGCATCTGGACTGAAGAAGAAGGGCAAGATACCGAATATAAAAAGTTTTTGCTCCCAACGGTTTATGACCGCGATCATATTGAATGCTGTTTTGATGATTCACTATCCATGGATATATTCTGGCAGCACTATCTCCGAAAAAACGATCTGCCTTATCTCCCCATTTTTTATGAGGACTTGGCTGCCAATTACTCAGAGAAGATGAAAGAGGTCTTTGCCTTCCTGGGGATAAAAAATACTCCAGTGCCCAGTCCCAAGTTGCGCAAACAATCAAATCAACAATCAGAGAACTGGGAAGAGCGGTTCATTGCTGAGACTCCCTGGCTGAAAGATCCGGAGATCATCAGAGCCTATGATTCTGGCGATCTGGAAAGCTTGTATTGCCTGCGCTGCAGAATGATCATCTCTGGCAGGGAAAACGCACGCTGGCGGACCATGCCCGCCAATCGGTATAAAAAGATCCGCAAATTTGCATTTAATTTGAAAAGAAAACTCTTTGGATTTTTCACCCGTGGAGAATCAATCTCATCCTAGCTGGTAAACTAATACATTCAACATTAGTTGGTTACAAGAGTGTCTGAGTATTAAGGTAAAAATTGGCTCATATATTGATATGTAAGTCTATGCTAACACAGATGAAAATCACCGGTTTGATGAAACCGGTGATTTTGGTTAAGATTGTGGTGAGGTAAATAAATAAGTCTACTATACACACAACATCATGCTGGCGGATTTTGTGCTTCTGCTTTCTCCTCGCGGGCTGCCACCCTGCGGGCATACTGGCGCGGCCGCACTGCCTGGTAATAAGCAGCCGGCTTGCTCAGGTGTTTGAGATCAAGCAAGTAGCCTTTACGTGTGCGCGCGGCCAACTCGTAATCGTGGTCCATCTGGATAGCATCGAAGGGACAGTACTCGGCGCACAGGCCGCAGTTCATGCACAGGTCACTGTCGAGGGTGAAAGAAGCCGGCGCGGGCACAGGCTTGCCGGTCTCCGGGTCCTTGGCACGCTCGATCCATATGCACTGCACCGGGCAGATGCGCGCGCAGGTGCCGCAGGCTGTGCAGCGCTGCTTCTGCTTACCGACCTCGTCGAAGTCGTAGACCAGGAAGGGCAGGAAGCGGAACTCCTCGGGTTTGAGGGTGCAGACTTCAGGATACTCAATGGTGAAGAGGCCTTTGGTGTCAGTGCTGGAGCGGAAGGCCACCTTGCCGGTCTTGCTCTTGTGCGTGAAAAAATCGCGCAGGTCGACCCGATATGACTCAACGAAATGTCTGAACACCAGCCACAGACTCTGGACGATTCCTTTTCCATACAGGCGGCTCATCGGTCCACCTCCCCGAGGTTGATATCAATGCCGCCGAGGATGACCACCAGGTCGGCGATCTTGACATCTTTTGACATTTCTCCGAGCGAGGTCAGGTTGATGAACGTAGGCGGGCGTACGTGGTAGCGCCAGGGGTTTGCGCTGCCATTGGAAACCAGATAGAAGCCAAGCTCACCCTTGGGGCCTTCCACCGTGCCGTAGGATTCTCCGGGAGGTACCTTGGTGTTAATCGTAGGCTTGCCGTTCATGACAGGTCCGTTGGGCAGCGACTTGATGGCTTGCTGAATGATACGCACGCTCTCGCGGATCTCGCGCATGCGGATGACAAGGCGGTCGTATGTATCGCCGTGAGAGGTGACAGGAACGTCGAAATCAAAGCGGCCATAAACGCCGTAAGGCTCGGCCTTGCGCAGATCGAAGCCTACGCCGGAAGCACGCAGCACCGGGCCTGAGGCCGAATAAGCGATGGCCTGCTGCGGGGTGAGCACACCCACCCCCTGGCAACGCACCTTGACGATCTCGTTCTCAAGCAGGTACTTCTCAAAATCGTCAAGCTTGCGCGGCAGGCGCTCAAAGGCCAGTCGGTAGATCATGCCCATTGTGCCTTCGGGCAGGTCACGGGCCACCCCGCCAAAACGCAGGTAGTTGCACATCATGCGAGAGCCGGTCACGGCCTCGAAGACATCCAGGATCAGTTCACGTTCCTCAAGTCCATACAGTGAAGCGGTGAAATAGACGCCCAGGTCATTCATGAGGAACCCGACCGCGATGAGGTGTGAACTGATGCGTGTCAGTTCGGCCATGATGACGCGTATATAGTTGGCGCGTTCGGTCGGTGTGATGCCGGCCAGCTTCTCCACAGCCAGGGCATAAGCATAGTTGTTGCTAAGCGAGGAAAGATAATCGAGCCGGTCAGTGTAAGGCATGTTCTGCAACCAGGTGTTGCGCTCGCAGATCTTCTCGTGGTTGCGATGCAGGTAACCGATCACTGGTTCGAGCTTGACCACGGTCTCGCTATCGAGCTCGGCCACCATGCGAAAAACGCCGTGGGTGGAGGGGTGCTGCGGACCCAGATTGACCACCAGGTGCTCGCCGCTGATCTCGCTGGCGGTGTTCACGGGCTGCGCGAAATCCTGGCGTAATTCTTTTTCCACGTCCCCATGACGCGCGGGGTCAAAATCGAGCGGATAGCTGACGTTGTCCCCGAAGGGGTTGCGCGCTTCGGCCTTCTGATATTTACCTTCCGGCCAGCGGCTCTTGTAGGGTTTGGCGTCCTGTTCATAAAACGCCTCGCGCCAATCCTTGCGCAGGGGGTGGCCGTTGAAACCCTCCCAGGTGAGGATGCGCTTGAGGTTGGGGTGTCCATCAAAGCGGATGCCGAGCAGGTCGTAGGCCTCACGTTCCTGCAGGTCGGCGCCGGGGAAAAGGGGCGTCAGTGAGGGTACGCGGGTATCAGCGCGGTCCACCTGGACCTTGAGCTCCAGCGGAGCACCTCCGCTGAGGCGGCGCAGGTGATAGACCACTTCCATCTTTTGATCTGACAGGTAGTCCACACCAGTGACGCAGGTGAGATAGTTGTATCCGGCATCAGACTTGAGCGCGGTAACCACATCAACGAGGTTCTCAGCCGGGACGAGGAATCCCGCATAACCGGGGCGCTGGTCGGGTTGAACAGCGGGAAAGGCCTGGAAAACGGTTTCAACAGTCTTCATGCGGCCTCCTGCGTGCCATCATCAGCCTGGCTTTTCAGCTTTTTGAGCGTGCGGCGGATCTTTGGGGCATCCTCTTCGAGGTAGATGTCAGGTCCAAGCTGCGGGATTGGTTGAGCCGGGATGGGGTCTTTGCCATACCAGGCGACTTCATTCAGTTTCTGCCCATCGATCTTCTTCTGCAGCGCGATCAAACCATTAATAAGGGCTTCAGGCGTGGGCGGGCAGCCAGGGATGTAGATGTCCACCGGCAGGTAGCGGTCAATGCCCGAGACCACGGAATACCCTTCCTTGAACGGGCCACCGCTGATGGCGCAGGCGCCCATCGCCACAACGTATTTAGGCTCAGGCATTTGGTTATAGAGGCGCACGATCTGCGGCACCATCTTCTTGGTGACGGTACCTGAGACGATCATCAGGTCGGCCTGGCGCGGACTCGGGCGCATCACTTCCATACCGAAGCGGGCGAAGTCGTAGCGGGCAGCGGCGGTGCAGATCATCTCGATGGCGCAGCAGGCCAGTCCGAACATGGTCGGCCAAATGGAAGAACGCCGGCTCCAGTTGTAGATGCGGTCGAGGGTGGTGAGGCCTACCACGCCGCGCAGCTCGGGTTCGATCTCGTATTCGGGGGTGATCAGGGAATCATCTTTAGGCATAGGTCATCAATTCCATAACATCATGCCCGCCCTGGCCAGGATATCGTACCAGGGCAGGAAGAATACACCAAAGTAAAGGATGGCTGTCATGCACAGCACAAGACCACCCTTCACGCCGCCAATATTGGCTAAAGCGGAAGCCGCCTGGGTTTCCGGCGCGGGACGGGCGTAGATCAACTTGATGACGTTGAGGTAGTAGAACAGCGCCAGCACCGAGTTGAGCACGCCCACCACCACCAGCCAGTTCAGCCCGGCCTGCGCGGCGGAGTAAAAGACAAGCAACTTACCGGCAAAGCCCGCGAACGGCGGGATCCCAGCCAGGGAGAGGAAGGCTACCAGGAACATCAACGCCAGGCGCGGATTTCGCCGGCTGAGACCCGAAAAACTCTCGATGTCTTCGCTGCCGGTGATGCGAGCAGCCAGGGCGACCAGAGCAAAAGCGGCCAGGTTGGTGAAGAGATAGCCGGTAAGATAGTAGAAAACTGCGCTGGCACTCTGAGCCGTACCTGCAGCCACGCCCACCAGCAAGTAACCGGCATGGGCGATTGAAGAATAGGCCAGCAAGCGTTTGGCGTTCTTCTGCTGCATGGCCAGTATGTTGCCCAGCAGCATGGAAAGTACGGCCAGCACCGAAATGGCCACCTGCGCCGTAACTCCCAACGCGGGCAGGATGATGACCGTGAAGCGCAGCAGAACGGCGAAACCAGCCGCCTTTGAAACTGTGGCCAGGAACCCGCTCACCTCGGAGGGGGCGCCTTCATACACATCCGGCGCCCAGAAGTGGAACGGCACTGCCGCTATCTTGTAGCCAAAGCCTACCACTGCCAGCAGGCTGGCAACGCAGAGCAGAAGCGTCTGGCTTCCACCGCTGAAGGCTGAGGCGATGGCCGGGAAAGCCATGCTGCCGCTGAAGCCGTAAAGCAGGCTGAAGCCGTAGAGCATCACCGCCGAGGACATGGCACCGTAAAGGAAATACTTCAAGCCCGCCTCGGTGGACGTCTTTTTATGGATAAGGAAACCGGCCAGCACGTAAAGCGGGATGCCCGCCAGTTCCATGGCAATGTATAGTGAGATCAGATCGTATGCAGCGGCCATCAGCGCAAGGCCAAGCGCGGCAGACACCAACAGAATGGGGAACTCGCCGTGACGTGCCAGGCGCGGTTCTGCACTGGCAAAAACCAACGTGACAGCAGCGCCCGTGCTAATGAGCGAGATAAAAACCACGGCGGTCATGTCCATGCGCAGCAGACCGCCCCAAATGGGGTCAGCGCTGGCCAGACGCGAGGCAAAAACCAAAGTACCAACCGCGATCAGAGCCATGCCGCCAGCAGCCAGCCAGGTGGCGGCTGCGGTACCGCGCTTGCGGACAAACAGGTCAAAGGCGAGCAGCACAAAGATCAGGAGTGTGATCGCCAACAGCGGGGAAATGCGCAGGAGACTCATGATGTCGATTCCGGTCATGTCACATCCCTCCCAGCAAAGCCAGCACCGAAGAAGTGCCCTGTTCGATCACCGGGGCAATGAGCGATGGGAAGATACCCATTGCAATGAGAATGATCGAAAGACCGATCACAATCACCTTGTCGCGCCAGGGGATATCGCTCACTTCACCCAGTTTCTCGGCAGGAAAAGCGCCAAAGAAAACATTGCCGATGGTGCGCAGAATATACGCTGCCGTGATGACCACACCGATCACCGCCACGATGGCCGCAACGGGCGCCGCCTGCCAGGTTCCCATGAAGATGGGAAACTCAGAGACGAAACCCGAGAAACCGGGCATGCCCATCGACACCAGGCCAGCGACGATGAAGCCGAGCGCAGCCAGCGGCATCTTGCGCGACATGCCGCCAAGCTGCTCCAGGTCACGGGTATGGGTACGGTCGTAGACCATGCCGACGATGGCAAAGAAAAGAGCCGTCATCACACCGTGGCTGAACATTTGCATGCCCGCCCCCAGCAATCCGTCAGCATTGAGTGAAGCAAAACCGAGCAGTACGAACCCCATATGCGAGACGGAGGAGAAACCGATGATGTACTTGAAATCTTTTTGAACCAAAGCCAGAAAGGCGCCATAGACAATGTTGATGGTCGCCAGCACAATGATGAGCGGTGCCCAAAACTTTGCTCCCTCGGGCATGAGCCTGATGCCCAGACGTAGGGCGGCGAAGACGCCCACCTTCATCTCCACACCCGCCAGTAGCATCGAGACCGCAGTTGGCGCGGCCACATGGCCGTCAGGCGCCCAGTTGTAGAACGGGAAAAGGCCGCCCAGGATGGCAAACCCGATGAAGACGAAGGGGAACCAGAGCTTTTGCACACCCACGTCGAGTTTTACACCGAGCAGTTGGGTGATATCGAAGCTGTTGATACCCGCCTTGCTCACCACTGCCAGGATGCCGGCCAGCGCCAGCATGGAACCCAGAAAGAGGTAGAGGGTCAGCTTCATACCTCCGTATTCCTTCTTCTGTGGCCAGCCCCACATCACAATCATCAGGTACTTGGGGAAGACGGCAATCTCCAGAAAGAAGAACAACTGGAAAACATCCAGCGAGGAAAACACACCTGCCACGCTGACACCCAGGAAGAGGATGTACGAGAAGAATTCACGCGGCCGGTCTTCGATCTTCCACGAGACCACGATGCCCGAGAGCAGCACGATGCCGGTGAGGAAGACCATCGGCGCGCTGATGCCATCCACGCCCACGCGGTATGAAATGCCCAGCGCTGGCAGCCAGTTGAAGGTGTCAACGAACTGGTATCCCGGTGTGGACTTGTCGAACACGAAGAAAACGATCGTGGACAACAGGAAGAGAAACCCACCGCCGGCCAGGGCCAGCCAGCGTGGAGCGTTCTTGCTGCCAGCGGGCAGACAAAGAATGGCCACCGCGAACAAAAGCGGCACTGCCAGCATTATTGTTAAAATGGGAAGATCATTGATCCAGGTCATCCGGCCTCTCAGAAGATATGTTTGACTGCAGCATTGATGATATCGAGCAGCAGGCGCGGCCAGATGCCGAGCCCAATCATGAAGAGCATCAGCGGCACCATCACGGCCGTCTCACGTTTGGAGATGTCGTTCAAGTGGCCGGCCCATTCCACGTTGAAGGGTCCGTGCAGCACATCACGGATGGCCTTGAGCGTGTAGAGCCCAGTGAAGAGCAACCCGAGCATCGCCACCGCGGTGAGTACCGTGAACACGGGCAGACTGCCGCTCACGATGAGGAACTCAGAAACAAATCCGCTCAACCCGGGCAATCCCAACGCGGCCATTGAAGTGAAGATGAGAATGCCGCCGTAGACAGGAGTTTTCTGCCAGAAGCCGCCCAGACGGGTGAGGTCGCGGGTGTGGGTTTGATCGTAGATGACGCCGACCAGGAAGAACATACCGGCCGCGGCCACTCCGTGGCTGAACATGAGCAGCACCGAGCCGTTGACCGCGCTGGCTGCATCTGGTGTACCGGCAGCCGCAGCAGCTGCGGCAATGGCCAGTACCACCATGCCCATGTGGTTGATCGAGGAATACGCCACCAGACGTTTAAAGTCCTTCTGCCCGTAAGCACCAAAGGCTCCCAGCACAATGGCCAGGGTGGCCAGTATTGCCAGCGCTCCAGCAAAGTGAGCGCTCTGTTCGGGGAAGAAGGGCAGCACAAAGCGCAGGAACCCGTACGCGCCAAGTTTGAGCAGTACACCAGCTAGGATCATCGAACCGGCGGTGGGTGCCTCGGTGTGTGCGTCGGGTAGCCAGGTATGAAATGGCCAGATGGGAACCTTGACCGCGAAGGCGATGGCGAAAGCCCAAAAGGCGATGGTTTTAACGGTCGCGATGGGGATGCCAAAGAGAGGCTGGTCGAGCGCGTTCCATTTGGCCACCACCTGCACCAGATCATAGGTACCTGAAACCACGCCGATGAGTTGCGTGGCTAAAAGCAACCCCAACGAGCCGGTCATGGTGAAGAGGATGAACTTGAGCGAAGCATAATTTCGGTTTTCGCCTCCCCACTGGTTGATGAGGAAGTACATCGGCACCAGGCCGACCTCCCAGAAGACGAAGAACATCAACAGGTCAAGGCTGACAAAGACCCCCAGACTGCCTGTCTCGAGCAGCAGGAAGAGGATGAGGTAAGCCTTGAGGTTCTGCGAGATCTTGAACGAAGCCAGTACCGCCAGCGGGGTGAGCAGTGTGGTGAGCAGCACCATCGGCAGGCTGATGCCGTCCACACCCAACTTGAGTGAGGACTGGATGGCCGCATACCACTGGTAATCTGCCATGAACTGGTAGCCTTCAGCGGAGTAATTGAAGCGCAGCAGCATCACTACAGTGAACGCCAGCGGGATTAGGCTGATGCCCAGCGCCGTCCACAGCAGCAGGCGTGACTTGCTGCCAGGCAGGCAGAGGAGGATCAGCGCACCCAGTGTGGGCAGGAAGAGCACAACGAGGAGAATGTTATCGATCAACCAATTCATAAGGTCATGCTCCTAGACAATGAACACCAATGCGAGCGCGGCAGCGATCACAAGCACAAAGATGCTCATGACCATGTACTGCTGCACCTGGCCGGTTTGTACGTGCCGGATGCCAGCGCCGGAACGCTGGATGCCACGAGCTGTAAGATCCGCGCCGCCGTTGATGACCGGCACATCCACACCCTTGCGGAAGAGACTGCCCAGCGCCAGGGCACCGCTCGCCACCGTGTGCAGAATACCGTCGATCAGGACGCGGTCAACCCATTTGGCGGTGAAGACCTCGCTCACCCATTTGGCCGGGCGCACAAAGAGAACATTGTAGAGACGGTCAAAGTCATATCCACGCTGCACGAAGTTGTAAACCGGGCGGATGACAGCGATGGCGTCCTTCTCGGTGCCCTTTTGGCTGCGGTAAGTGAGCCAGCCAAGCAGCATACCGCCAAGTGATACGATCACCGATGCCAGCAGTGGCACGTTAGAATGGACTTCGCCCTCGGCGGAAATGCCAAGGAATTCAGCCAGGAAATCAGGCACATGCCCGCCGATAAGCGGGAAGGCCGCCGGGATGCCGATCCAACCGATGGCGACAGCGAATACCGCCAGGAAGATCAGCGGGATCGTCATCGACTTCACGGATTCACTGGCATGGGCAGCGCCATCGGTGCGAGGCTTGCCCAGGAAGACCAGCGTTATCTGGCGCATCGAGTAGAAGGCAGTCAGGAAAGCAGCCGTAACCAGCACCCAGAAGATGATACGTCCGGGCACCGCGTAGGCAGAGGTGAGGATGGCATCCTTCGACCAAAAACCAGCCGTAAGCAGGGGGAAGCCTGCCAGCGCCAGGGCGCCGATGAAGAAGGTGAAAAAGGTGATCGGCATCTTCCTGGCCAGTCCGCCCATGCGGAACATATCCTGTGCATCGCCGTGCTCGCCGCTGTGCATTTGGCCGTGTTCCATGCCGTGGATGACGGAGCCAGAATCCAGGAAGAGCAGCGCCTTGAAGAAAGCATGGGTCAGCAGGTGGAAGGCTGCGATCAACGGCGCGCCAATACCAACAGCCGCGATCATGTAGCCAAGCTGCGAGATGGTGGAATATGCCAGCGTGCGTTTGACATCGCGCTGTGTGAGCGCGATGGTGGAACCGAACAGCGCCGTGAACGCACCAATGGAAGAGACAACAATCATCGCCGTGGTCAGCGGTGCGCCGGTTTCCCAACCCGAGGAGATCAGAGGGAAGATGCGGATGGCCAGGTAAACACCTGCCGAGACCATTGTGGCGGCATGGATCATGGCCGAAACCGGGGTGGGACCTTCCATGGCGTCGGGCAGCCACACGTGCAATGGCCACTGCGCTGATTTGCCGACCACGCCAATGAAGAGCAGCAGCCCGGCCAGCGCAGCAGCGTTGAGGCCAAAGATGCCTGTACCCTGCGATGTCAGTGAGCTCAGCGTCTCATGCGAGAAGATGACAGAGTATTGCAGCGAACCCGTCCTCGCGTAGAGGAAGGCCAGACCCAGCAGCATGAACACGTCGCCCAATCGGGTAGTAATGAAAGCCTTGACGGCAGCATCGCGCGCGGAGGGTTTGGCGTACCAGAAGCCGATGAGCAAGTAGGAGCACAACCCCATAATCTCCCAGCCTATATAGAGCGTGAGCAGGTTATCGGCAAGGATGAGCAGGAACATGGCAAAGGCGAAAAGCGAGGCAATACCAAAGAACCTGCCATACATCGGTTCCACTGATGGCTGCAGGAGCGTTTTGCCGTGCTCTTTATACGCCGCTCCCTGTGGAGGAAGACCGGGTTGGTCTTTGTCGCCAACAGGCTGGCCGAAGTTGTGATAACCGGTGCTGTAGATGAAGATCATCAGCACCGTCCAGGAAACGAAGAAAAGTCCCAACGCTCCGAGCGCGTCAACCTGCGCCCCGATGACGAAGGGAGTATCACCTGTGGTGAACCAGGGGATCTCCAGGTGGATGGGGTTGGACTTGAAGTCCGGAGTCAGGACTGCTGAGACAACTACAATCATGCTCGCCAGCCAGGAAAGAACCACCGAGCCGATGGCGATGCTGTGGCTCAGTACGCGTTTACGCGTGGTGAAGAGCAGGATAACCGCGAAGGCGATCAAAGGGAATACCGGTATCAACCAGACCAGGTTATCAAGTTCCATCATTGCAGGCTCATTCCTTCAGGTCGCTGATTTCGGCAACAACCACCGTACGGCGCGACCGATAGACCGAGATGATGATCGCCAGTCCCACGGCCACTTCAGCAGCCGCGACGGCGAAGATGATCACTGAAAAGACAGCACCAGACATGGCTTGCATCGTCCCAGCGCGCCAAAATGCGAGGAAATTGATGTTCACCGCATTGAGCATGAACTCCAATCCGAGGAGGATTCCAATGGCGCTGCGCCGGGTGAGCACACCAAAAAGGCCAATACAGAACAAGGCAGCAGCAATGAGCAGATACCAGGCGAATGGGATCATTTTTCCTCTCCTTCAGCCTTCTTACGGTCAAAGGCCAGGTAGATGGCACCTATCAAAGCGGCGAGAAGGAGCACAGATGCCAGCTCGAAGAGTAGACCATACTGCGCCGGTTCGGTGAGCGCTTTTCCCAGCGCGGGCACCATCTCGTCCACCTGAGTGGTGGAAATACTTTCTCCAAAGATGGGAATCTGCCGCAAAGTCATCACCAGCACTGTCAGTACGCCACCAACCGCCAGTAGTGCTACCCAGACATTCTTTAAACGTTTGTCTTCCTGTTCCTGCATACTACGCCTGGTGAGCATGATGGCAAAGAGGATGAGCACCGCGATGGCACCGATGTAGATGGTGATCTGGATCACGGCAAAGAATCCGATGCCCATGAATACGAAAAGTATGGCGATCGAGAAGAAGCTCAGCACCATCCACAGGGCAGCGTGAATGAGGTTGCGCGCGGTCACCGAGCAGATGGCCGAACCCAGAATCACGATTGCGTTAAAGATAAATACCGCGTACAGGAGGTTAAGAGGCATTGAGATCCTCCAGTGGGAATTCCTGGGGTTTGGGCATGGTGTGTTTGCCAAGCGCCCACAGGGTGATTACAGCTCCAATCACGTTGAAAGCCAGGAAAGCTCCCGTGCGCAGCCAGGGGGACAAACCAACGATCAGACTGTCGATAATGATCATGCCGACGAGCAAGCCCATCATCAAGGGAGTCATCACCTTCCAGGTGAAATCCATCATCTGGTCGATGCGCAGGCGTGGCAGCGTGCCGCGCACCACCATCATCAACATGTAAACCAGGATGATCTTGACCGTCATGTAGACGAAACCCAACAAGGGGTATTGCTCTGCGCCGGGTCCGCGCCAGCCGCCCAGGAAAAGGACAGCCCCAAGTACCGAAATAGTAAAAGCGTGCAGAAAATCACCAACGAAGAACATGCCAAACTTAAGACCGCTGTATTCAATGTGATATCCAGCCACGATCTCAGATTCAGCTTCAAGCAAGTCGAAAGGCGCGCGGCCAACCTCTGCCAGAGAACACAGAAAGTAAATGATGAAGGCCACTGGCGCCAGAACAATGTTCCATACACTCTGGTTCGTGATGATCGTATTAAGCGACATCGATCTGGCCATGAAGACCGGAACGAGCATGGCCAGTGCCATGGGAATCTCGTAAGAAACCAGTTGCGCCGACGTGCGGAAGGCACCGAGCAGGGCGAATTTGTTGTTGGAGGACCATCCTGCCATCATAACCATCAGGATGCCCAACTCGCCGACGGCAATGATATAGAGCACTCCCACGTTCAGGTCGGCGGCAAACCAGCGTGGCGCTACCGGGATTATTGCCCAGACCACCAGCACCGAAGCAACTACTATGATCGGAGCCAGGTTGTAAATTACCTTGTCCACACCAACCGGTGTGATGTATTCCTTGGTAAAGATCTTAATGGCATCCGGGATGGACTGCAGAATACCCCACGGGCCAACCCGGTTCGGGCCAAGACGGTCTTGCATACGCGCGATCAGTTTCCTTTCCAACCATATGAGGAAGAAAACAAACACCAGGATCATTGTGCAATAAATGACCACAGTCAGGAAATTGATAATGAAGATCGAAAGCACGTGGTTCAACCCCCAGGATGCCAGCAGGTTTTCCAGTATTTGCAAAACCCAGTTGATAGGATCAGTCCAAAATGTCATGTCCACCTCAAGAAAAGACCCCGGCAGCGGCTAACGCCATACCAGGGCTCCTTTCTTCCAGATATAGATCAGTGCAGCAGCCAGGATGCCGATGAAAAGGATGCCTTCCACAACCGCATAGATGGGTAACGCCGAATAAGCGACCGCCCAGGGGTAGAGGAACACCACCTCTACATCGAAAACCAGGTAGACCAGTACAAAGATGTAGTAGTGTCCTTTGAACTGGACCCATGATTCATCGGGCACTTCGATGCCGCATTCGTATGTCGATTCTTTTATCGGGTTGGGTTTTTTGGGTGCCAGGAGCCCGGCCACAAAAATACCTGCTGCCGGTAAAAGTGGCGCGATGAGGAAAAAGAAAGCAACAAGTAACCAGGGTTCTGCCATAACCATCCTCTGGAACGGTAAGTATTTAAAATTCTACTTACTATCATATGCTATTCATATGACAATAATCAACACCTAATGGTGAAAATCTGGATTGACTCTGAAAATTGCACATCAATAAAGGTTTAGATGCACCGAGTTTGATAAAGTAACATAAACACCTGTCAAAGTGATTCCCTGTGATGCATAAGGATGAAAAATCTCTTAAAAGCATGCTTATCCGCTTGCGCTACAATGATTTCAAACCCATACTCCGGGAAGCACATTCAGCCGTCTTTAAAGCCGTCAGGATCGAAAGGTAAAGCCATGATGACGCGCAGATTATTCAGAACTCTTCCTGCAATTATTACTCTTCTTTCCCTTTTCTTTACTTCAACGGGATGCCAGCCAACCTCATCCAGTGTAAGCAGAACGTATTCAGAGAACCCATCTGCATTGATCTCAGAAGAGAATCTACTGGCATATCTTTCAGACCTGACCTCGATCCAACCGTACTCAGGGTGGAGGAATTCTGCCAGCAGCGGGGAGGTAGAAGCCCTGGACTATGTGGAAAATACATTAGGCGGGTTCTCCAACCTGCAGCAAATGGGACTGGAAATGGAACGGCAAACTTTTAAAGTGTATACAAGCACCGAGATCTGGGACTCTGGCATGTCGATCACGCTGAACCAGCAAGAGGTCGAAGTCCCGGCAGAGGCACTGCGTGCAGCTCGATATGACCGTTTCTTAGCACTTTACCTGGATTCGGATGGGACGATCAACGATTCAGTTTCGAACCCACTTTCAGCAAACGGATCCCCTTTGGTTGTATCAAATGAAGAGGTTTTGTATGCAATATCCACAACCCAGGTGAAGGACCGAATCCTCTTCCTCGACTTTACGATCATCGATAGTTATGTGAACAGTGAAGCCTACACCAACAGCAGCCAACTTATGAGTTTGATCGACCAGGGGTTGGCCGGGTTGGTCATCGTTATCCAAAATTCAAACAAAGCGGGAGAAAGCCGCGGTTCCATCCTTGCTGACGGTTCATTCTTTCAGCGCACGGTGCCAGACAGACAGATTCCCATTGTATTCGTGAAAATGGAAAACCTGAATACCGCCGGGATCAAAGATTGGGATGACCTCAGCCAGATCGAATCCAGCCGGATACACGTTGACTCAGATGTATACTCCCCAGGTCACGCCGGCAACGTGATCGCGCGCATTCCCGGGGCTGATTCAAGTAAAGCTGTTATCCTGGGTGCTCACATTGATTCGCCCAACGGTCCCGGAGCGTTTGATGATGGCAGCGGATCTGCTGCCCTATTGGAGATCGCAAGAGTCATCGACCAGTCACAATCCCTGCCCCCGGTGGATATATACCTGGCCTGGTTCGGTGGTCATGAGATCGGCACATATGGGTCAGCATACTTTGCCGCCACTCATCAAGATCTGCTGGATCGCACGTTAGCCCTGTATCAGATGGATTGTCTCGGACGCCCTATGGACACCCGTACATCCAAGATCACCTTGGTATATACCTCCTACGGTCGCTTTGGAGACGAGAGTCAACCCATCCCCGATTTTCTGACCGGAATCGCTGCCGACGAAGGGATTGAACTTGACAGCCTGGTGGAGTACGGTTTGATCGCCGACAACAGCAATTTCGATCTTTTCAATGTTCCAAATATCAATTTGTTGTATTTGAACAAAGGCGACTGGCTCTCCAGGGGGAGCGGGTATATCCATTATGCCAATCATTTCCACGATCCTTATGAAACTGTGGAAGAAGCAAGCCTGGTGGGCGATATCTTTGTGGAGATGACCAAAGTGATGCTCACCGCGGCATGGGAAACCGGGCGATTGCAGCCTGATCTCAGGGTTCCTGCTGAAGCAAAACACAAAGCGTTGATCGTTGCATGTCACACTGAATCGGTGAACATGACCACTGCCATGCTGCGCGAACTAGGCATGGCCCTGGCTTATGAGGGATTCGATGTCGATCTGGTCTCATATGGGCAGGCCTTAACCTCCGCAGATCTGGAAAACGTGGATTTGATCATCCTGCCGCCCACGATCGATTATCCGGGGGCGAATGATGAAACATGGACGGCACAAGAGATTGCTTTGCTGGATGAATATGTTCAGAACGGTGGATTCCTGGTGGTAGTTAACAGCGCGAGAAATTTCTCAACCAAGATCGCCCTGGATGAGATCAATGAAGATTCACGCAAATTGAACCCGCTCCTGGAACCCATGGGAGTGACTTTCAGATACGGGAAAATTGGCGGATCTGATATTGCCCTGGTGGCGGCCGAACATCCGCTGACAGAAAACGCAGCCTATCTTTCGTATTACGAATACAACGGAATTCGTTTCACCATGGAGGATGGGATTGAACTGGTGCGCGCCGCAGGCATTCCACTCGTTGGATTGGTGGATTATGGCAGCAATGGCGGGCAGGTAATGGTCATTGCTGATATTGGAATCCTGCAGGGCGATAGCAATGGAACAAAAAATATCGACTTCCTGCTGAATATTGCCAAATACGCGAAAAACCCTTAACCAGGCATTCTGCTTCCTCTTTATCGGAAATGCGTCGAAAATACGTTTACTTGACATGCTTTCGGTTAAAATGGGGGTATAGAATCTCTTATGAGGTAGAGAATCAGTGAAATATATCGGCCAATCAGTCCCCCGTATCGATGCAGCAGCAAAAGTAAAGGGAGAGGCAGTCTTTGCTTCTGACATGGTCATGCCAGGTCAAGCATACATGAAGATGCTCTTTGCCCGCCGCCCGCACGCGATCGTCAAGAGCGTGGATACGACAGCCGCTGAAACGCTGCCCGGAGTGCTGTTGGTGTTAACCTCGCGGGACGTTCCCAATAACGAGTTCGGGTATTACACCTACGATCAGCCGGTGTTGTGCGGACCTTCTGCCAAGCCTTACGCTGACCGCGTGCGCTATGTGGGAGACCGTGTGGCTGCCGTGGTGGCCGAGACAGAAGCCATCGCTGCCAAAGCGCGTGATTTGATCCGCGTGGAATACGAAGATCTGCCTGTGGTCTGCGATGCCGAAGCCGCCATGGCGCCAGACGCGATCGTGCTGCACCCCGATGTGGGCAGCAACATGTTCTGCCACCACAAACTCTACAACGGTGATGTGGAAACCGGGTTCAAAGAAGCGGATGTGGTGGTTGAGTCCGCCTTGAATACCCCGGCGCAGGAGCACGCTTACCTGCAAACCGAGAGCGGCCTGGCGTATATTGATGAAGACGGCCGCGTGGCAGTAGTCACCACCGGTCAGTGGGGAGAAAAAGATCGCAAGCAAATGGCCCACGCACTTGATTTGGCAGAAGACCGGGTGCGCGTTATTTACCCCATGACAGGGGGCGCGTTCGGCGGCCGCGAGGATATATCAGTACAGATCATTGTGGCGTTGGCCGTACTTAAGCTGCAAAGTCTGGGCAAACCTCGCCCAGTGAAGGTAACCTGGACGCGTGAGGAATCCATCTTGGCCCACTGCAAACGTCATCCGTTCCGCTTCTATACCCGCTGGGGTGCAATGAAGGATGGCAAGATCACCGCCGCCGAGGTAAAAATGATTGCGGACGGCGGCGCCTACAAGTTCACCACCAGCATCGTGACCAATAACGCTCTCATCAATTGTCTGGGCCCTTATGAGATCCCCAACGTCAAGGTGGATGCCTATGACGTTTATACCAACAACGTTCCCCGGGGTGCGTTCCGCGGGTTTGGTGGGCCGCAAGCCGTCTATTGTGCCGAACAGATGGTGAACAAACTGGCCGAGGCTCTACACATGGACCCGGTGGAGTTGCGCATGCGCAACCTGGCCAGGGAAGGTTCCATGCAAACCATGGGCACACCCTTCCCTCCCGGAGTCACTATCCGCGAAGTCACCGAAACCTGCGTGCGGGAAGCCGGCTGGAACAATGCCGGCGGTGAGTGGCAGCTCGAAACGAAAACTCAGGAAGGCTCCAAATCAGGATTTCCCGTCCGCCGCGGATTGGGATTGGCCTGCGCGCATAAAAACGTGGGCTTCTCATACGGTTACCCTGAAAAATGCACCATAGGCATCGAACTGTATGGAGATAGAGAGATCGAACGGGCAGTGATCCATCATGGCGCCAGTGAGGTGGGTATGGGCGCGCACACAGTTATCAGTCAGATGGCTGCCGACGCGTTTGGCCTGCCGTTGGAAAAGATTGAACTGGTCTCCACCGATACCGCCCTGGTCAAGGACGCAGGTTCTGTATCAGCCTCGCGTATGACCTTTTTCATCGGCAACGCAATCAAAGAAGGGGCCGAGAAATCCCTGGAATTGTGGGCAAAAGAAGAACACCCGATAATTCTTGAGCACACCTACCTGCCTCATCAGACCACCGCACCTGACCCGGTGACCGGGCAATGCGACCCCAACGTGGCTTATGCGTACACCGCACAGGCGGCCGAAGTGGCTGTTGATATGGAGACTGGTCAGGTGACGATCGAGAAGATCCACTGTGCCATCGATGTAGGCAAGGCCATCAATCCCCAACAGGTGGAAGGCCAGATACAGGGTGGATTGGTGCAATCGGCCGGCTACTCTATCCTCGAGAACTTCATCGAAAAAGATGGCAGGGTTTTAACGCCGAGCCTTTCGACATATTTGATCCCCACAGTGCTGGATATCCCCTTCCAGATGAACATTAAAGTACTTGAGATTCCCGACCCGCGCGGCCCATGGGGAGCCCGCGGTCTGGGCGAGGTGATGAACATGTGCCTGGCTCCCGCGGTCACGGCCGCTGTCCATGATGCCACCGGTGTCTGGTTCGACCATTTTCCACTTACCCCGGAGGAAGTGCTCAAGGGGATTAGTGTAGAGAACAAACGTCATATATAATTCAATAATCAAGATAGTCTCACCTGGAGGGATTTATGGGCAAACCACTGGTGGTTTACAAATGCGCATGCGGATATGCCATCGAATACCGGGCGGGTCAGCATTTCTTCTACTGTAAACGCTGCGGTCGCAGGTATCAGGCGAACCCGCGCGCCCACCCCGCCCAGTATTCCACCCGCCCCGACCCGCGCTGGCGTTTGAAGTTTAAGAAATATCACCCTCCTTATCCAAACACGAATACGACCAAACCGGCATACTATGTTCCACAGACACCGCCGCCGATAATGACCCCCGCGGAATTTTTCGTGACCAACCCATCCCCGCAGCCCTTGCCATTGCCCGAGAATATGCCGCTCATACCCGGGTCCGCAGGAATGCCTCCAGCTCTTCCTGCTTTTTCCTCTGAAACTGCAAAAAAAACCTCAGCCGGCAAGATCATCGGCGGTCTTGTGGCTGCTGCAGCAATAATCGGTGCAATTGCCATATTGATCAGCAATAATACTGGTGAATGTGCCGCGGCCAAGAGGGCATTGCGCTCCTGGAGCGATTGCAGTTCTAGTGACCGATCTGGTTATAACTGGTGTTACGTAGTGAATATTTACGGCGAACCCGGTCACGGTTATGTACCCAAGGGGTGCGTTTCTCCATAGTCGGTCATTTCCACCTGTAGAAAGAAAACATTCCTGTTTTGATCGGAAAGGATAACAGATGGCACAGGATACCGTTTTTTGCATCGAATGCGGGGCAATAAACCCCCTGACCGCAGAAACCTGCAGTCAATGCCAGGCTGAATTGATCTCTCCCCACCCGATCCAGTTGGACGGGGGAGATGTCTATTCGTTGAAATGCGAGAAATGCCAGGCTAAGCTGTTGGTGACAGATACTGAAGGTTTTGTGCATTGCGACAATTGCGATACTTACCATAAGATCGAAAAAGGTAATGGCTATCTCACCATTAATGCGGTCTCAAAGATCAACGCAAAAGATACTGAAGCGGTGCTCGCAGCCGAAGATGTCAATCCAATGCTTCTTTCCACCTACGAAGAGAGACTGGCAGAAGCACAGCAAACGGGTCAAAATCGCGACGTGCTCATGCGGCGGCTTATTGAACTGGAAGCTTCGATGTTCCAGATCACCAAACAACAAAATAAAAGCCATCGCGGCCGCACCTTTGGTATTATCCTCATTCCAGTAGGTGTTGTCTTTTTCTTCATTCTGGGAATGCTGACGAGATCCGAGTCTTCCATGAATGGAGGGATGTTGGGTTTTCTTGGCATTCTTTCGATCATCATGATCATAACCGGCATACTGGTATCGATATTTGCTTTCACCGGAAGAAAGAAGCGAAAACTTGACAAAGATCTGGCAGCTGTGACTGCTGAGGCAATCAGCATCCGCCAGGAGTTGGATAAATTTGGTGGTGTGGCAGGTGGACGATGACTCAAACCGTGATCTATTGCCTTCATTGCGGATATGCCAACTCGGCAAACTCCCGTTTCTGCCTGCAATGCGGACAGGCCATCGTCAGGCTAGAGACCCCCGCAGCAGCCGATGTGGCAACGAAAGAAGCACTCCCTGAGCAACCAGAATCTGAAATCAAACCTGCCAGGAAAAAGACTACCGGAAGCAAAACTGCGCTTGAATTGGAATGCCCATACTGCAGCAGCAAGATGCAGGTTCCTTCCAGTGTCGATCAGTTGATCTGCCTGGAATGCGCTGCTGCGTTTGAGGTGGTGCGTACGGATGACGCCGCTCGGCTCGAAATACTCACCTTCTGACGTTCTCCAGAATCAACAAGGAACTTTTGCTCATAACTATGCTATTCTTGTATTTGAATGGTACATTGAGACATCATCGCATCTTGTTTACATATGCGAGAAGGGATGAGCACAATGGATTTTTCAGAACAAGACCTCTTCCACATCCTGCTCGATAACGCCAAGGACAGCATCTATTTCAAGGACCTTGAAAGCCGCTATGTGAAGGTATCGCGTTCGATGGCTGCTTTTCTCGGCTTTGAAGATCCAGAAGCGCTGGTCGGGAAAAGTGACGCGGACTTTTTTAGCACCGACGACGCGCGTCTGATGCTCCTGGATGAGCAGGAGATCATCCGCACCGGTAAACCCATCAGCAAAGAGGAACACCAAGTCTGGCCGGATAAATCTGATACCTGGGCGCTGACCACGAAAATGCCACTTTTGGATAGCAGCGGCAGGATTAACGGAATCTTTGGCATCACCAAGGACATCACCAAACGCAAGGAAGTCGAGATTGCCCTGGCAAATGAAAAAAAACTCCTATCTACATTGATCGACAATATCCCCGACCGCATCTATGCCAAAGACATACAGGGACGCAAATTCATATCAAACAAGGCTGATTGGAAAGCCTGCGGTGCCACATCCGCTCAGGAAGTGCTGGGGAAAACAGATTTTGAGACCTACCCAAAAGACTTGGCAGAGAAGTTTCAAACGGATGACAACATCGTTCTAAAAAAAGGGGAGTCGATCTTCAGCCGCGAAGAACCAGGTCTCGATCCTGAAGGTAATCAGATATGGATCAGCACAACCAAGGTGCCCATTTTGAACAGCCAGGGACAGGTGGTCAGTCTGGTGGGTATTGGCCGCGATTTTACCCAACAAAAGAACATCGAGATCAAACTACAACGGGAAAAACAATTCCTTGATGCCCTTACGAAAACCAGCCCGGTGGCCATCGAGGTACTTGATCCTCAACAAAGGGTCGTTACATGCAATCCTGCATTTGAAGAGCTATATGGCGCCAGGGAATCTGAAGTTGTCGGGCAGTATTTGGATTTCTTCTACAAAGATCCCCAGATGCTTAAGGAAGCGCTAGCCTTCCTTGAGTCGGTAAAAACGGGGCCTCAACGCACTGTGAGAGACCGCCCAAAAAAAGATGGTTCATTTGCCACTGTGGAAATCTCAGCAGCACCTGTGATCGTCCAGGGAGAGAATGTGGGCACAGTCGTCAGTTTCCACGATATTTCCGACCTGGAAAAAGCACGCAAGGAAGCTGAGGATGCCAACCGGGCAAAGAGTGAATTTTTAGCCAACATGAGTCACGAAATTCGCACGCCAATGAATGGCGTCATTGGCATGTTGGAACTGGCGCTGGATACCCAGTTAAATGCTGATCAGCGTGATTATCTGACCACATCGCTGCAGAGTGCCGAGGCACTACTGGCTCTGCTTAATGACATCTTGGATTTCTCCAAGATCGAAGCCAAACACCTCGACCTGGAAAAGATCCCCTTCAACCTGCGCACCACCGTGGAAGACGTGGCTTATACCCTGGCAGAACGCGCCCAAAACAAAGGTTTGGAATTGATCTGCCAGATCGATCCTGAATTGCATATGGATCTCATGGGCGATCCCGCCCGGTTACGTCAGATCCTGGTCAACCTCATTGGCAACGCCATCAAGTTCACCAGCCAGGGAGAGATCGTCATCCGCGCGGAGTGTGAGGAAAATACCGCTGATAAAACAGTGATCCGTTTCTCGGTCAGCGATACCGGTGTGGGTATCCCTCCTGAAAGGCAACAGGCCATCTTTGACCGCTTTACCCAGGCTGATGGTTCAACCACCCGAAAATTTGGAGGTACTGGCCTGGGTTTGACCATCTGCAAGCAGTTGGCTGAGATGATGGGTGGAACGATCGGGGTTGAAAGCCGGACAGGGGAAGGGAGCACTTTCTGGTTTATCCTCCCCTTTGAAAAACGGTTGGAACCCAGTGAGCCCAAACAACATGCTGGTCAGGCTCCGGTATCGATCCAGGGCGTGCATGTGCTGGGTGTGGACGACAACACCACCAACCGCGTCATCCTTTCAAGGATGTTGAGCAGTTTTGGCTGCCGGGTGCAAATGGCTGAAAATGGGCAGACAGCGATTGATATCATGCGCGCGGCAAAGGAACAAAATAATCCCTACAAGATCGTCCTACTCGATTTGCAGATGCCCGGGATGGACGGCGAAGAGACAGCCAGGATAATCAAATCAGACCCGGCTATTAAAGAGGCAAAGATCATCATCCTCACTTCGATGGGTCAGCGAGGTGATGCCGCTCGTTTGCTTGCCCTTGGTTGTTCTGGATATCTCTTGAAGCCAGTGAAAATGCAAATGCTGCTCGAAGCGCTCGGCTCTGTAATTGGAGAGAACATTGAAAAACCCACTTTGGTAACTCAGCATTCGATCTCAGAGAAGGTCCGTCAGGACCAGCGCGTGCTGCTTGCGGAAGATAACCCGGTCAACCAGAAATTGGCCGTACTCCTGATGCAGAAAGCTGGCTACTCGATCGATGTGGCAGATAACGGCAATATGGCAGTGGATATGGTGAAGAACGGTAAATACAGCCTTGTATTCATGGATGTACAGATGCCAGAGATGGATGGGTTGGAAGCCACCCAGGCCATCCGTCAATGGGAAGGGGAAGGCGACCGCGGACATATTCCCATCATTGCCATGACCGCCAGCGCCATGAAAGGCGATAAAGAAATGTGTTTGGAAGCGGGAATGGATGACTATGTGTCCAAACCACTCAAACCTGAATTCCTTTTTAACACTATGAAGAAATGGCTTAGTGGTCAAAAAGAACAGATATCAGTACACAGCGATACTTTACCAGTGAATGTTTCCTCCACTGAAGTCGCCACGTCGGAGGTTCCCCTGGACATGCCTGAAGCTCTTGATCGATTTGCCAACGACAATGATATTTTTACGCAGGTATGTCGAGAGTTTGTCAAAAGCCTTCCTGTGCGCATCGATGCTCTGAAAAACGTGTTTGCTGCGAAGAACATGCAGGAGTTCTTCCGCCTGGTACATAACCTCAAAGGTGTGTCTGCCAACCTGAGCGCCAACCCTTTGATGCACTTGATGCGCGAAATGGAAGAACTGGGTGCGTTGGATGAACTTGATAGCATTCCAGCGCTGTTGATCAAGGCAGAAAGCGAAGCTGAACGTTTGGAAAGGTACTGCCACGACGAATTGCACATCCAGTAAGTATTGATGTTCGTCAACCACTTTGATGACTTTTCGACAAAGCGGATAGAGTTCGTTCGCTATATAATTAGCCGTGTTTATGATCCCCGTGATTCCATCTCGACGAGAGGAAACCTATGTGCGGTATTTTTGGCATCGTGACTGAGAAAGAGCAACCCCTTGGCCCGATCCTGATCGAAGCGGCGAAACGTCTCACCTATCGTGGTTATGATTCGGTGGGCGCTGCCACCATCAGCGGCAGCAAGATCGACCTGCGCAAGGACAAAGGCAGGGTGGATGATGTGGCAGTAAAGTACAACATTGCCGAGATGACCGGCCAGCGCGGTATCACCCAGTTACGCTGGGCTACTTTTGGCGAGCCTTCGCTGGTCAACTCACAACCTCACCTCGATTCTGACGGCGACATGGTCGGTGCGCATAACGGCAACGTGGTCAACAACGTGGAATTACGAGAACAATTCATGGCCGAGGGCATGACCGTGCGCTCCCAGAATGACGGCGAGTCCTGCGTGCACGCGGTGGAACGCTATATAGACAAGGGCTTTGGATTTATCGATGCCATCCGTAAAGCGTACGAAGACCTTCAGGGCGATTACGCTTTTGTCATCGGCAAGATCAACGACGACAAACTATTCGCCATCAAGAAAGGCTCCGGCCTGGTGGTGGGCATTGGTGAAGGCTTCACCTGCCTGAGTTCTGACCTGCCGTCCATATTGCCACTGACGCGAAAAGTAATACGACTTAACGACGGCGAGATCGTCACACTTTATGCTGACCGCGTGGAACTGCACTCGGTGCTCGATGGCAGCCCCATTGAACGTGAACCGGAAATGATTGTAGAAGAAATGAGCGCCGTGCAAAAAGGTGGCTTTGCTCATTTCATGCTCAAGGAGATCCACGAACAGCCGCAGGTGGCACGCGAACTGCTGCACCGTCTGGAGAGCGATGAATCCGTGGACACGATCCTGGACAGCATCAAGAAGGCCCGCAATGTATACTTTCTGGGCTGCGGTACCAGCTACCATGCCTGCCTGGCCGGTGCGGTCTACTTTGCCCAACTGGCAAAACGCACGGTGATCCCCGTGGTATCGACCCAGTTCATACCTCAGTACCTGCCAACGATCGGCAAAGAGGACGTGGGCATCTTCGTCAGCCAATCAGGCGAGACCAAGGATGTGCTCAACGCCCTTTATGCCGCCCAGAAGGCAGGCATGACCTGTTACGGCATGGCCAATGTCATCGGTTCCACCCTCACCCGCGCCACCGCCGATTGGCTGCCCCTGTGCTGCGGTTATGAGATAAGTGTGCCGGCCACCAAGACCTTCACCAATCAGATCATCACTTTCCTGTACCTGGCATATCGACTGGCCGGTTTCGAAGTGAGTGAGCTGGATGCCATCCCCGACCTGATGGAACAGACCATCGCCCTCACCACCCCGCAAACAGAAGCATTGACCCCTTCGGTCAACAAATGGAATGACCTCTACTGTCTGGGTTACGGTGCCACCTACCCGATGGCGCTCGAAGGGGCGTTAAAACTCAAAGAAGTAACCTACGCGCATTGCGAGGGTATGCTTTCCACCGAGTTCAAACACGGCCCGCTTTCAGCCGTCACCAAAGATTTCCCCATTCTTTTTGCGGCCGGACCTGAGGATGTGCCTCTGATCGTCAGCGGGTTGAATGAAGTCACCTGCCGCGGTGGCCGTGCCATTGTCATTGGTGAGCCGGATGAACGCCTGCGCGCCAACGCCAGCGATGTCATCACCCTGCCCAAATCCACTCCGGCAATCAGTTCGCTGCTGTCGGTCATCCCACTGCAACTGCTCTCCTACTTCATGACCGTGGCTCGCGGGTATGACCCCGACTTCCCGCGCAATTTGAGCAAGACCCTGACCGTGGATTGAAAATCCTGAGAGTATAATATTCCAAATATTGGAATATTCTCAGGTGCACATATGTCGAAAAAGACGGAAAAGAAATCCAACCGAAAAAACAACAGTCAAAAGGTGATGATTGTCTTTGCAGCGATTGCAGTCATCATTATAGGGGCGATCCTAATTAACAAAATAACTTCGCCACAACAAACTGCGGTATTGCCAACAGAAATGACGGCAAGTTCGGTCGCGCCTCTCGCCGCAGAGATCACACCTTCGCAGGCTGCCGAGATGCAAGCAGAAGGAGCTTTCATCCTGGACGTTCGTCAGCCCGATGAATGGGCAGAAGGTCATATTGAAGGTGCTACGTTGATCCCTCTGACTGAGTTGGAATCCAGGCTCAACGAATTGCTCCGCGGCCAGAAGATCGTTGTTGTCTGCAGGTCTGGAAACCGCAGCGCGCAGGGACGTGATACGCTGCTCGCGAACGGATTTTCACAGGTAACGAGCATGGCCGGAGGGATGAACGCCTGGCAAGCCGCTGGTTTGCCGGTTATTATTGGAAATTAGTTGCTGCATAACAAATCAAGAAACGAGATAGCAGTGCTATCTCGTTTTTGTATTAGTGAATACCGGGATTACTTATCCGTTTTGGTTTCTTCGTCAGAGGATTCTTTTTTTTCATCCTCTCCATTGAGGCCGCTCTTGAAATTTCGGATACCTTTGCCTAATTCACTGGCCACCTTGCCGATCCGGCCGGGGCCGAACAGCAATAGGATGATGACCAGGACAATGATGATCTCAACCCAACCAGGGATACCCATTTTTCACTCCTAACGATCCAACTTTCTTTACCCATATTCTAAACCATTTTGTTGGGTTTCGCTGACCTGGTTTGATGATTGGACAGTTTTTGACAAGCAAATCTTTTGGTACATCGGTGGTATTTACCGGATATTTTTATTGTTAAAACCCTTAATGCGTTCGATGCTCTCAGACTGCTGGATTAGTTGCTCCGACAGCACCTTGCGCATCAGCTCGCATACCTCTGCGATTTTTGGATCTGTTACCTCATAATAGATTTCCTGTCCGTGCCGCAAAGAGGTAACCAATCCAGCATGCTTCAGCGTCGCAAGGTGTCTGGATACCACACTCTGACCAAGCGCTGACAGCTTTGTAATTTCACCAACGCTCTTTTTACCATCGAACAAGATGTGAATTATCTTTTGGCGTGCAGGGTGACTCATCGCATCACAAAGGTTTGCCTGAAGCTCAAAAATCATCGAATCATACATTTACGTAATCCTGCTTTCAGGTTTTCGCATTCTCGGGGAAACGGCTCAGTGCAATCGCTCAATTTTATCTTCAAGACTGCCCTCAAGATATTTTTTTACGGCTGTTTCAACATCAGTAACATCGGTCACAATTGGAACAATGTTTGCCGTGCGGATACTTTCGTATGCTCCCCGGCCCATTCCACCGCAGATAAGAACCTCACAATCCATGATAACAGTTGCCATTTGCGCATGCCTGCCTTGAGATGCTGGATCATGCCCATGGTTTTCACCATGATGTTGTTCATGTTGGCCTGAGTGTTCCTGCCCGGTAAAGTGTTGGTGGTTGGCTTTCTCCCGCGTCTCCTGATTAGTGATGATTCCATTATCGATGGTGAAGACAGCATAGAAGGGGGCCCTACCAAAATGCTGACTGACATGTATACCATCTTCTGTAATGACTGCTATTTTCATTCTCCAATTCTCCTTTGAGTTTGATCATCGAAAGTGCTGCACCCCAGGGCTCCCCATTTCATCCTCACGGCAGAGGATCAATAGGATTTTCGCTGTTTCGTCGGTCAGGTTCTTCCAGGAATGGGGCAGGTGTGCCGCAAAAACAATACTGTCATCTTGAAACAGATCAAAGACCTCATCACCCACCTTGTAGCGGACGCTCCCCGCAAGGCAATAAACCATTTCGTGCCCTGAATGAACGATTTCCTGGTTGCCGCTTCCACCACCCGGTTCCAGTGTGACGACGAAAGGTTGAACTGCATTGCTGAAGTAATCCTTGGCCAGGTTCTGCATCAGGGCGTTGTTGATCGCAGTACTGGTACGCTGGTCATGTCGAGTGATGGCGACTTGAGTTTTGACAGTTTCTGGTTCAAAAAAGGAGGTGATTGGCACATATAAAGCGCGAGCCAAGCATTGCAATGTACTTACAGAGGGTGATGATTTTCCATTCTCAATAAGACTCAACGTGTTTATGTTCAATCCACTCTCTTCAGATAATTGGCGTAAGGAGAGCTTTTTTCTGTTTCGGATCTTGCGAATATTGTTTCCAACGATCAAGTCCGGAGATGAAATGCCATTATTCAGTTGATCCTGATTGATTTTTTCCGTACTGAAGAGGGTTTCCATAATTTCATATCCTATGTATATTATAGTATATTACTGTCATTTTATACCAATATATACGTAAAAAGGAGTGATCAATCACTCCTTTTTTCTATTACAGAATTTGGAATTATCTAAATCAGTAAGCTAATGCCCAAAGCCTCTACCTTCGATATAGTTTTCGAGGGTGTCGATCGTCGATGCCTTTGCCGCGATATCTGCCTTGACCACATCCCCAATGGAGATGACACCAATGACACGACCATTTTCTACTACAGGTAAATGGCGGATATGCTTTTCGGTCATGATACGCATGCAGTCGTCAGAAGATTGGTCTGGCTCAACGGTGATGACCACCTTGGTCATGTATTTGCTTACCGGCGCCTCGATGAGGCAGCGTTCCGATTCCGCGATCGATCGTACAAAATCGCGCTCAGACACAATCCCACGCAGTTTGTCGTTTTCGAGCACCACCAGCGCGCCGATATCCTTCTCAACCATCAGGTTCAGTGCTTTCAAAACAACATCCTCAGGACCAACAGACCAGATATCGTTCCCCTTTCCTTTCAGCAAATCACGGACAGTAATCATTTGGATCCTCCAGATCTACAGAATAACGAACTGTCGCATTCACCAATGACTTCCGCGATGGGAAACCTTGCCTTCTATGTTAGAAAACCTGTACATCAATTTCTAACTGTAAAACGCAGTCTGGCTGCTATGCAGCGGTCGAGGCTGCTGCCACCGAAGTGACGAAGGCGTCGACCACCTGGCGCAGCATGGCTTCTGGCATCGCTCCCACTTGCTTGTGGACAACTTTCCCGTTGGCAACAAAGAGCATCGTGGGAATGCCCTGTACGCCGTATTTCATGGCCCACTCGCTGTTCTCATCGGTGTTAACCTTGGCAACAACCATCTTGCCGGTCTGTTCGGCCGCGATCTTATCGAGGATAGGTGCTACCATGCGGCAGGGTCCGCACCAGGGCGCCCAAAAATCAACGATGACGGGCAGTTTGGATTGCAGAACGGTCTTTTCGAAGGCCGCGTCGGTAACATGGATTGCTTCACTCATAATCAAATCTCCAATTTCTACAAATAAACTTGCGCTTCAGTGGGAAGCACTTTGTTATGTCGATTGATGAGAAAAACCAAAAAAAGTGACATCCAATGATGTCACTTGTATCGCTAATACGACGAATCAGTTACAAGGTCATTTATTCCAATCCGCCGGGAAGGTGACGTAGACGAAGCGAACGCGGTTGGGTGTGCCGAAGGTGATGCTGGAGCCTTTGGGAATGAAGATGATATCCCCCGCACTGCCTCTCACCATTTCAGACCCGCGAGTGATGACCAACTCCCCTTCCAGGACGATATCGATCTCATCGTAGGTCAGCGTCCAGGGGAACTCACCTTTCTCCAGGGTCATGTACCCTGAAGCCATCGGCGAGCGGTCAGCAGAAGTGATAACGTCCTTGAGGCGAACATTGGCCGCTTCTCCGGCTCCCCCGCTGCCAAAAGGTTCAAGCGCGAGCCCAAAACCGCTGACCTTCTTGAGCGGCGGCAGATCCTTGCTCATTTCCTCCATCTCGTAAGCCGGTTCAGACATGGCAGCCCCTTCACGCAGCAGTCGGATGCCCAGGGCCTGTGCCACGTCCTCAGCCTCGCTGGTGACAATATCCTCCATGCCGAGCAGCAATACGTTGGTCTTGCGCAGATTGGCGAGTTGGATGATATCGGCAGCGGTGAAGAACTGGTGAGCCATTCTCCCTCCCTGCTAGTATTTCATGGGATTCGCGGCCACATCCAACACAGTGTCGCGGAAAGCGTTGGCTGCGGCCTGACAGGCAGGCTGATCGCCTTTGAGGATCACGCCCATGTAGTTGGTTTCGGAGGGCGGCATGGTGAGAGAGGCGATGCTCACCGCGGCGGCTTTGAGGGCTGCATCCAGCGCGACGATGCCTTCCATTGGAGGTGCCACCAGGTATGCCAGCGGTGTTCCCAATGGAACCTCTGCAAATTTGGAAAGGTAGGCGCCTGCCCGCGAGATCACGTGCGGGAAGAAGGCGATGGAGCCGTCAGAGTTGGCAGAGTACCAAACGGCTTCCTGCTGCATGTAATCTACGGCGGCGCGCAGCCCAGAGCTGACCTCCTCAGGGGTCGGTCCGGCCAGGATGGCCAGAATCTCGCCGGAGAGCAGCCCGGAGGAGTGTTTTGCTCCCGCGTAGAACGAACGGGCGTACACCACCTCAACATCAGCCATCTTGGTGGCGTGGTCGATGGAAACGTACGTGGCATCGTCGTTGTCGGATGTGACCAGACCGATGGAGGTTTGGCCTGCCTTCAAGTTCAACTTTTTCGCCAGTGCCTGATCCACGCGCGGAATGAGACGTACGGAAAGCGGACTTGCCTGGATGGGATCCATAATCGCCATAATTCACCTATTTGATCGCCAGTTTCAATTTGACACCGGACGCCTGGTGTTTCATCATTTTTTGCGTCATCTGGACAATGAAGGCACCGGCTTCCAGCGGATTGGTACCGCCGTTCTCAAAAATATTGCAGACCACATCTCGATCGGCATCGTTGTTGCCCGGCTGCGGTTTGTACCCCATATAAGCGCTCATGCTCTCCGCGCGCCCCAGCCCGGGACGTTCTCCGATGAGCAGGATGAGCACATCCGGTTCAATGATGGCGCCGATGTCATTCATCACGCCCACGCGGCAGTATTTGACGTGGAAAGGTGTGCCCATCACCAGGCCGGCAGCCTGGGCTCCCTGGCGGATGACCGGGAAGATGGCCTTGAGATTTGCTTCGATGGCCGCGGCACTGAGTCCATCGCCAATGACAAGCTGGATGTTCGGCTTTTTAGCGCAGCGTTCAGCGATGACGCGTTTGGATTCCTCACTCAATTGCCGGCCAAGATCAGGGCGGAGCAGGTACTCTTCCTTGCCATCGGTCACCTTCGTCTGGACGGTGAACAGAGCAAACTCATCCAGTAGGTGCTGATCGATGTCGCGGTAGAGCGCGTCTTGCGTCACGGCATGATCGCCCTGGAAGAGCAGCAGTGAGCTGGTTTTGCAGCGGGGACCGGTACGGCCGACACCGATGCGCGCGGAGGTGGAGCGGATAAGCTCCGGCAGGGCAGCCGGGTTGACAGCGCTTGCCACCTGCGCGGCATAACGGATATCATCCATGGTGGGATCGGGGAGGTCGATGGCGATATCAGCAACGGGTGCAGGGGTTTGCTGCACAGGTTCCTGAGTTGGCTGCTGCAGAGGCAGAGCAGCCCCACCCGTAAAGGTCTGCGCGGCAGATTCTTTCTCCTTCAGTTCACGCAGCACCGCTGCCACGATCTCGTTGATCTTTTCCTGATCCATTACCCTTTACCTCTTGAGAAAGAAGGTGGGATCCCCGGCCTTTTCGGTGAGGATGCCGTCCTTCATGATGCCAATGGATTCCAGCCAGGCCTCAAACTCGGCTGCCGGCCGGATCTTGAACAATTGACGCAGTGTGGCTGTGTCATGATACGAGGTGGTTTGATATGAGAGCATCGAGTCATCGCCCATTGGGATGGCCATGAAGTAATTGCAGCCGGCGGCTGTGAGCAGCACGGCCAGGTTCTCAATGGCGTTCTGGTCAGCGCGGGCGTGGTTGGTGTAACAGGCGTCCACGCCCATGGGTACGCCTGTCAGTTTACCCATGAAGTGGTCTTCCAACCCGGCGCGCTGGATCTGACGCGCGTCGTAGAGGTATTCGGGGCCGATGAAACCGACCACGGTATTCACCTGGAAGGGATGGTAGCGTTTTGCCAGACCGTAATTACGCGCTTCAAGTGTCAATTGATCCCAACCGTTGTGGGCGTCTGCCGAAAGCGCCGACCCCTGCCCGGTCTCAAAGTACATGAAGTTCGGACCAGATGGGAAGCAGGTTTTCTTTGCGAGTTCATAGGCTTCGTCGAGCATGCCCACTGAGATGCCAAAAGATTCGTTGCCCTTCTGCGAACCGCAGATGGATTGGAAAATCAACCCAACAGGAGAACCCGCCTGCATGCATTTCATCTGGGTGGTCACATGTGCCAGCACACAATTCTGTGTGGGGATCTCCCACTCCTTGATAATGCCGTAGGTCATGTCGAGCAGGCGCGAGACGGATGCTACGGAATCGTCCGCGGGGTTGATACCGATGACGGAATCGCCGCAGCCGTAAGCAAGTCCTTCATATATTTCTGCGCGAATGGCCTCGGGTGAATCGGTGGGATGGTTGGGCTGCAAACGGCTGGACAAAGTGCCCGGCGCGCCGATGGTGTTGTTGCAATGAGCCGTGACCCTGATCTTGCTGGTCGCATAGACCAGGTCGAGGTTCGACATTAACTTGGTCACCGCGGCGACCATCTCTGAGGTTAAGCCAGTGGAGACACGGCGAATCATTTCATTGGTTGTGGTATCGGCCAGCAACCACTCGCGGAATTGACCCACTGTCCAATCTTTGATATCAGTGTAGACCTGCGCATCCACGGCATCCAAGATGACCCGCGTTACTTCGTCCTGCTCATATGGAATAGCAGGATTGTCATGCAGCACCCAGAGTGGCAATTCAGCCAGTATCAAGCGCGCAGCCACCCGCTCGGCGGCGGTGGCAGCAGCCACACCGGCAAGCTGGTCGCCGGATTTCTCCTCGTTGGCCTTGCCCATGAGGATGCGGATATCGGGGAATTCGTAGGTTTTTCCGTGCAGTTGGGTACGCAGGAGCATCTTTTCTCCGGTGAATGACTCTCACTCTTTGTACACTGAGAGCAATCGCATGTCAATGATAGAAAACCAGCGTCTTCACACTGAGGGGCACCACACGCCCGTCCATGAGCGGAGTGCCGATATCGATGTAATCGCCTTCCAGCAGACCCACCTGATCAATGACCAGTAGAGAGCGCTCCGGCATCATACCCTTGATGGTCTGACCCAGTGCCTGGGCGTAATCGCGCTCGATGACAATGACCAGAGCCTTCTCAGCTGGCAGCTCTGCGGCGAACTCTTTAATGCCGGATGCCAGTTCCAACAGGGAATCGTAGTCCAACTTCCTGGTGAGATCGAGCGCAACTGCGAACTGGTCAACCGCAGCATCGAGATCCCAGCGCAGCACCACCTCGGTGATGGCAGTAGCCACAGCAGGGGCCGAGAAATCATTAGTAAATGAAGGATGGATGACCGGAATATTTCGCAACGGCAGCACTGAACGCTCCGCCCAGATGGTGGAACCCGAGAGGGTCACTGTCTGCGTGCTGGCGCCCAGAACGGTGGCACGCAGCGTCTCGGCGGGCGGTCTGATCTCGTAACTGGAAAGGCTCGGGTGCCTGCGCAGCGATTCGGCCAGCAGCGGACCGATGTCATCATGAATGGTGAGATCGCTGACCCGGGTGATGGGAATGGGGTTGTAGTAGTAATGACCAATACCGCCGGAAAACATCAGTGTCGAGCCCTGTCCCGAAACTGAAACCGGTGGGGTGAGATAGAGCTTCTGCGCCAGCGGGGACGAAGTGCCCTCGATCAATTCCAGCGCCATATCGGCCAGCCTGTCAGTGAAGCGGCGTAATTCTTCAAGGGAGGGAACAGAACCTGTTCTTAAGTTCAAGCCGCAATCGATCATGACATTGAGCGCAGGTTCGGCCAGGTGTGTGATGGCACCAGTGACAGGGTCGATCTCGATGATGCGGCCTCCAAAGTTCATGGCCGCTGAGGCGATAACATTGCCGCTGCGGAAAATGACGCTGTTGGCACTGCCGCCACCGATATCCAGGTTGGTGACGGTGCCATAATGCTCCTGTGACCAACGCGCCGCGCCCGAGCCGCGCCCGGAAATGAGGCTTTCCACATTTGGTCCGGCCACACTGACCACGAATTCACCCGCCAACCCGGAAAGCGCGCGCAGGATCTCATCCGCGTTACGTTTTTTGGCTGTCTCGCCGGTGATGATGACCGCTCCAGTCTCCACCTGTGCCGGGTTCACCCCGGCGGCCGAGTATTCGCGCTCCAAAAGCGCTTTCAACGCCGCGGCATCGACCGTTTCAGCATCGAGGAGCGGGGTGAAAACAATGGGGCTCTGGTAAAGGATCTCTCGGTCGGTGATGGCCATGCGCGGAATCTGCCCGGGGCGGGCCACGTCGGCCAGCGCCAGCCGTGAAAAAACAATCTGTGTGGTGGTGGTACCAATGTCGATGCCAACCGAGAGCAATGCGTGGGAATCAGCCATGAGACACTATTTTCCTGAGTAAAGCATAAGAAATTTTATCACGTCAAGAAGAATGATAGGCCCAAACCATATCAGAAAAGGGCTGCCTTGCGGCAGCCCTTTTTATCATCACAGGGATGAGGATTACGAGATCATCAGGATTGCGCCATTGGTGTCGATGTTGGCCATGTCGATGGAATTGATGTCAAAGCTGGGTTTTATTTGATCTCTATTTTAAAGTACTTGAGTCTCGTAAATAACAATTGTTGTTCATCATTCTACAGCAAATTCCTGCTCAAAGAAATGATAACTGGAAAACCAATGGATTAGTTCCATCTCATTTCGCTTGTTATAGTATCAGGTTGATACCCAAATTTAATCATTCAACATCTGCAGATACTTCAAGGTCTTTGGGCAGCACAATTGTAAACGTGGAGCCCTTCCCTTCATCACTCTCAACCATGACCTGTCCGTTGTGCAATTGGATCACACGCCGTACCAGGGAAAGGCCCAATCCGGTTCCCTGCTGATCGCGTTTGGTGGAGAAAAATGGCTCAAAAATCTGGCCAATATACTCGTTGGGGATGCCTTCGCCGTTGTCGCTGATCTTCACCAGGAAGTTCTTGCCATCAAACCGGGTCGAAATCGAGACTTCACCGTTTTCTGACTTGATGGCCTCGATGGCGTTCATGATGAGATTGACCCAAATGCTCTGCAGGTAGTTTTCACTTGCAGTGATCGGCGGCATGTCCTTGCCGCGGTCAAAGGTCATGTTGATCTGCTTTGATAGGAACTCGTGCGAGAGCATCATCAACGCGCTCTGGACCGACTCATTAAGGTCGAGAGGAGCAAAGTTCAACTCTTCACGCCGCACCGAGCCAAGCAGGCTGCGTACAACCTGCGTAGCCTTCAGACCGGCCGTTTCGATGAGTTTGGCGGATTGCTTGAGCTCTATCTGGTCTTCCGGCAGGTCATCAGCCAGCATCTGTGCGTTGGCGATGATGGAGGTGAGCGGGTTGTTGATCTCGTGCGCCACACCAGCAGCCAATTGACCCACAGCGGCCAACTTTTCGCTCTGGATCAACTCAGCTTCGAGGCGGCGCTTCTCAGTGATGTTCTCTTCGAGCAGGATCGCTTCGTCAGAGCGGCCGTCTTCATCAGGGACCGGGTAAGTATGGATCTCCCATTCCTGGTTGCTCTGGTCTCGCTGCAGATGATGTACCTTGCGGATGGTGGGTTTTTTACCGGCGAAGGTTTTGGAAACCAGGCAGCCCGGGCAGGGCTCGTTCAATTGGTATAGACCAGCATAACAAAGCTGCCCGACCAATTCCTGCGGCCTCTGTCCGGCCCGATCAGCACGGCTCTGGTTCACAGCCACCAGGTGATAGTCACGGTTGATCACATAGAATGATTCGGGGATGTTATCGAACAGCGTCCTGAGCGTATTGCGCGAGTTAAGCAACTGCTGTTCGGTGAAGGTGAGGTCGGCGTTGGAGCCTTCAAGCTGTTCGATCAACCGGGTGGAATAGGTACGGCTGGCCAGCGAATCGAGCAGCATCTTGAAGATGGATTTACTGAACTTGTCCAGCGGAGTGTATGGTGAATTGCCAATGGCGAGGATTCCAAACAGCATGGACTGATAAATGAGCGGCGCGCATGTAAGTGTACGCGTTTCCACCCCGGGTACCGAATCGATGGCGGGCTCAAGAAGAGAGCCAGCCTCGATGACCTCATCGATCATCTTGAGGTCCTGATAACACTTGTGCAGGATGCCGGAGGTAAGGTTCACGTTGTCATTGTCAACTGAATTCTTACCGTTGGCTACGGATTTCTTGACCGCCATCGTGCCGCCTTCTGAATCTGTGAGCAGGAGGATGGCGTATTCGTTACTGAACAAAGTGGAGAGACCCTTAAGGATGAGGTCCTGGCAATCTTCCAGACCCAGCCTTGAATCGTTCATTTTTCCCAGGAGCTGAATGGCATCCAGGGTGATCTTTTCAGTATTCAATTTGGTTTCAACCATTAACTCTCTTCGTCCCGGATGGTGTATCCAAACCCAGATACCGTCTCAATAAAAGTTGGATTCTTGGGGTCCGGTTCGATCCTTTCACGCAGATTCTTGATGTGAACCCTCACCAGGTCCGGACTGCCGGAATCCAGTGGATAGTTCCAAACTTCGTCGAGCAAACGGGCAGGTGAGAACACCTCCCCGACATTTCGCATCATATGGAAGAGCAGGTCATACTGGATGGGAGTGAGCCTGATCTTCGCTGCGGTGGGCATGGTCAATTCAAAAGTGCGCGTGTCCAGTTGATAGCCCTTAACCTCGATCAGCGGTATGCCGCCCGATGCTGCGCTGGATTGCCGTTTACCTGTATGCGATCCATTGGCGTGCGGGAATTCAGTCCGGCGGATGACGGCGCGGATGCGCAGGATGAACTCATTGATGTTGAATGGCTTGCCCAGGTAATCGTCGGCGCCTGCCAGGAAACCAAGCACCTTGTCTTCATCCTTCGTTCGGGCAGTGAGGATGAGAATGGGGATGTCTGAGATCAGCGGATCGGCGCGCATTTCCTTGCAGACGGTCAACCCATCCATGCCAGGCATGATGAGATCAAGAACAACCAGGTTGGGCATATGGCGCTTTGCCAGTTGCAGTCCTTCCACCCCCGTGCGCGCCAGTATAACGCGGAAATTCTCGCGCCGCAAACAGTGTTCGATCGTCTGTGCTACGAGGTCTTCATCTTCGATCACAAGAACGCTTTTTTGATCCATAATTTCTCCCGTCATTGTGTTGGGATGATTTTGATGAAGGAATCTACTGGTAATTATACATAAAAATGCAAAAACAAGTTTATGTCAAATTTATGTTTGTAATATCCGTGTAATTAATTATTGAGTTTTACATGCCTGTACAGTGTCTTGGAGCGCTTTGTCCAAACCGTTCCTGCCGTATCCAAGCGCAAGCTGTGACGCAGATGGATCGAAGTAAGTAAACGCGGATTGCAGCTTAACAAGCGCCAGCGGGTCAAGTCCGCCTTCTTTCCCTTGAAGCGCATGTCCGACTTTCACAAAGAAGGTGCCAACACTGACGATCCAATTCGGCACAGGCACCACCTTCTTGGCTACTCCCAGGTTGCGGCCTATGCGCCCGAGCAGTTCCTGCCAGGTGAGGTTCTCGCCGCCAATAAGGTAACGCTGCCCACCCTCGCCCTGCTCCACCGCCCCGGCGATAGCCTCAGCCACATGCTCCACGGTGATGCAGTTGGTGCCGCCGCGGGTGAAGAAGAGGATGGGTGTGAATTGGATGTAATCGATGAGCGGTTTCCAGAGCGGAGTACGCCCAGGCATGGCACCGAAGATATAGGGCAATTCCAGTATCATTACCCGCATCTCGCTGCCCCCGGTTTCGATGGCTGCCTGCTCCTGTTCCACCCGGCTGCGGATATAGGGATGGTGCTGACTAAGCCTCAATTGCGGCCAGGCGCGGTCGAAATGGGCAAAATAGGAACCCAATACAATACCTTTCTTCATGCCTGCCTGGCGCGCCAGGGTGAGCAAGCGTACTGTGGCTTCCACATTATGCTTGTAAAAAAAGGGGTAGGCTGGCGCTTTTGGTGTCAGGCGGTCATCCGCCCCGGCAGCGTAGACTACGGCATCCTGTCCGCGCAGCAGACTGGAGATTTCAGCATCTGCGAGCTGGTTAAGGTCGGCCAGTAGGATCTTTACGTCTTTGGGGAACAACCCTTCGGCGGGTAGAGGCGGCAGCGCTAGGATGGTCACGTTGTGGCCGCGTTTGATCAGTTCGCGCACGGCATGATACCCAAGGAAACCGGTGCCTCCAACCAATAGAACATTCTGCTTGTTCTTTACCATGGCCACCTCAAGAAAAAGAAAACCCGCCAATCGGCGGGAAGATTTCAGATTTCGGTGTACACCGAGTCAACGATGCCCACGATCACCGAGATGATACAAGCGTCGGGGTTCTTCAAGACCTGCCTGGCACCGTTGCCCTCGCGGTTGATGAGCACGGTGTCGCCGATGCCGGCGTGGGTGTTATCGATGGCGATGAAATCATCCTCGGCCTTGTCTCCGGGCATCACCAGCGGTTGTACCACCAGCAAGCGGCGCCCTTTGTAATGAGGGTGCCCGATGGTGGTGACCACAGTGCCGATCACTTTTGCCAGTATCATGTGTAACTCTTCCAGCCGGGTCTTAGGGTGAAGTCGAATTCGCCGTCGGCGCGCACTTCCAACTCGTCCACAATTCCCACCAGGGCCAGGTCGACCGGCACGAACTTGACCTGGGGCATGGCCAGCGCCGCTTCACGCGAGCGCACCATCACGCACAGGTCACCGGGTCCCGCCTGCACCACGTCAGCAGCAACCTGCAGAGCCCCGATGGGCTGCAGGTGCCTGTCCACCGGTTGGACAACAAGCAGCTTCAAGCCCTCGGTACCGGGGTATTTAATGGTACAAACAGCTGTGCCCTTCACCCTGCCAAGCAGCATGATTTACTTCACTCCCACGTTGTTTAGTACGCGGGTGATGATGGTCTCCAGCAAGCCAGAGTCCACCTGGTTGCCCAATTTCGCCTTGACCGCGTCGCGGATGCGTTGACGCAGTTCCTCGTCGCTGCCGCTTTTTTCCTGTCCGCACCTCTGGCAGGGAGATTCAGTCGGCGCAGCCTGACTGAGGTAAGGGCGCACCGGGGCGGCCGGAGGCGTGTCGTTCGCCTGGAGCAATTTCACGCCCAGGCGTTCGGCGCGCTCATAAGCCAGTTCGGTGAGGACCACGTCGTCGGTCACGCGCAGGCTCATCTCACCGCGGCGAGCAAGATCCTCTATATCACGTTCGGTAAAGAATTGTTTGGGCATAGAATGCTCCACTTTCCAAATGATTATGCGCCCTTGATGCCGTCCAGCGCTTCCAGAGCAGCGATGGCTGCGTTTTTGGCCGTGATGATCTCAGATTCACTGCCCGAGAGCCACATGCGGCCAAACCGGCCTACAGATGAAACATGAACGATCTTGATGTTGGCTTTCTTCTCGGCCTCGTTGCAGGCAAAGTTAATGTAGGCTGCGGGGGCACATTCGAGCACCAGCATCGTCTCACCGGGAACAAGCATGCTGCCGCGGCGGAAACGGTTGATCAACTGTGCCTGGTAAGGATCGATACGAGTGATGACCTGGGTGGAAACCACCTGCGGTTTAATGCGGTCCTGTTCTTTCAATCCAAGCCTGTCCAGCACCACCCGGCCTGCCTCAAGAACAGCAGCCTGGTTCAGCGAATGGACCTCGAACATACCGAACTCGCGTTCGACGATCTGCGCACCAGGTTTTGCCTCGGTGGCTTTGACCGCGATATCGACCACGCGGAAGGCTTCGTTTCCGGGCGCCATTTCCACATACAGCGAGGCCATACCCTCCACGGGCAGATCGCCCTGGGTGATGGTACCGACGAACGCGGCGTACTGGGCCTGCATCCTGTCGAGGAAACAATAACATCTTAATGAAAAAGCTTCAGCCATACAGCCTCCTAACCTAAATCCTGTGTATCATGCAGGGCAATCCCCAGCGGTGTTATCAACAATGGTCTTTCCGGAACCGAGGTTGGCACTCCTGTGATCTCTGCGACCACCCTGTCCATGCCCGGAAAGGCACATGAACCGCCAACCAGTGTGATCGAGTGCACGTCCATGCCGCGGATGTGGCGTTCGGTGATGACTGCCACTTTCTCCATTACCGGGCGGACGATGGGGAAGAGCCTGGTCTGCTGCGCGGGATCCTTCTTCAGCTCTTCCGCTTCTTCAAAGCTAATTCCCAGCGCTCCGGCGATTACGAGTGAAAAATGGGTGCCGCCGGTCGGCTCATCTGCCGTGTAGACCACCTTGCCCTTCTCGAGCACCGCGATGCCTGTTGTGCCGCCGCCCACATCAACGATGACTCCTTCCTTCAAGCCAAGGACGTTGTTGGCGGCAGTGGGTTCATCGATGAGCGTTTCGCAGCGCATCCCGGCTGCTTCCACCACGTTGGCGGTGGCTCTCACCTCTGCCCGCGGCACCCCTGGGGGAAACCCGCTGGCCGCGTGAGTGAGTGGACGACCGATGACCTTTTCGACCCGTTTGCGCATGGCGGTCAACAGATCGACGGCTCCGATGTAATCGACCACCAATCCATCGCGCACCACCTGGGCGAACTGATACTCGCCTGCCAGCGGCCTGCCTTCAGCGTTGAGGACGGAGATGACGGTGTACGCGGTTCCCAGGTCAACACCCACACGCAGGGGGCCTTCGGCTGGAACATCCAGCGGCAGACAGCCGTCCGCCTTTACAGGTCGGATGACGCTTTCTGCGTTGGCGAGGTAACCTGCCGGGTCATTGATGATGAGTGTTTTCGATGCTCCGGTCACGGTTGAACTCTTGGCTCAACCGGGTTATTTCTTGGTCTCTGCGTTGCGTCCGCCGATGCTGCCCTTGCTGTTCGCAGGCAGGATCATTTCAACGTCCTGGTGCGGTCTTGGGATGACATGGACCGAAACCAATTCGCCAACACGCTTGGCAGCGGCAGCGCCGGCATCGGTGGCAGCCTTGACGGCGCCAACATCACCGCGGACCATCACGGTCACGTATCCGCCGCCCACGTACTCTGAACCAATGAGCACGACATTGGCGGCCTTGACCATGGCGTCTGCGGCCTCAACGGCGCCGACCAGACCACGGGTCTCAACCATTCCTAAAGCGATCAAAGCAGTGTCTAAAGCCATTTTCATTTCCTTTCAAATAAAATTGGTTATCTTGTTTTCAGTATTTCTTCAACAACACTCCGCACAACGGCTTCCACCTCTGAAGGAGACGGACCCACGTGGGGTTCGCTCTCCACCAGGGCGGCCGGCGGAGGAGAAGACAATTCATAGGCCAGGCGCTTGACATTGAACAGGTGATAGGTGGTCACGTTGTCGCCTGTGATGGAGCCGCCCACCCCGCCCGCGCCCAGTGTAAGCGAGGGCATGACACCGGTTGTGAGACCAATGGCTCCGAGCGAACTCATGGTATTGACGACGATGCGGAAGACGGGCTTTTCCAGCCCAAAAGCCAGAATGACCTTCTCATCGGTGGCGTGAATGGACAGGCTGTGCCCGCGTCCGCCGAACTGGATGAGTTCGATGCAGCGCTCGCAGCCGGCTTCCCAGCCATCGGCATCGTACCAGCCGAGGACGGTGGTGAGTTTCTCTCGCGAGAGTGGTTCTTTCGGACCCACCTGGCTCAACTTCGCCACCAGCACGCGCGTTCCCTGCGGGACGGTGAACCCGGCCATACCGGCCAGCACGTCGGCAGGTTTGCCGACCGTCATCGTGTTCATGGCGCCGTCGGGGGTAAACAGCAGCTTGCTGAGTGCCTGGGTCTGCTGAGCATCGGTAAAATAGGCGCCGTTCTCTTCCATCAGTTGCTTCAAGCGCGCAGCAATAGGACGATCAGCCACCACAGCCTGCTCAGTGGCGCAGATGGTGGAACAATCAAAAGCCTTGCTGGCTACGATCATGCGCGCGGCTTTTTCAACGTCAGCGGAGCGGTCCACGTAGACGGGCACGTTGCCCGGTCCAACGCCGTAAGCCGGTTTGCCTGTGGAATGAGCAGCTCGCACCATGGGGGTGCCGCCGGTAGCCAGGATGAGCGCGGTGTTCTTGTGCGACATCAATTCATTGGTGCCCTGCAGCGAGATGTTCTTCATGCAAGCGATGAGACCTTTGGGAGCGCCGTTCTCTTCGGCAGCTTGCGCCAACAGCGCGGCGGCTTCCTGGCTGCATTTGGCTGCCGAAGGATGCGCTGCGAAGATGATGGCATCGCGAGCTTTCACCGCGGAAATGGCTTTGTAAATGACGGTCGAAGTAGGGTTGGTGCTCGGCGTCAATGCGGCCACCACACCCATCGGCCAGGCGATCTCAACAATATGGCGTTCCACATCATTGCGGATGACGCCGACCGTCTTGATATCTTTGATGCTGTTCCAGACGTTGCGGGAGGCAAACTCGTTCTTCAGCTTTTTGTGCAGTGCTACGCCGTAGCCTGTCTCTTCGTGGGCCATTCGTCCCAGGCGCTCCGCCGCGCCAAAGGCAGCATCCGCCATGGCAGCGCAGACGCGGTCCACCTGTTCCTGCGAGGCCTTTGACCAAATCTTCCAGGCCGCGTAGGCGTCAGTCACCAGCGTGCGGGCTTCTTGAATGGAGAGCAGGTCCTTGTCCAGTTCAACCATAGTTCAATGATCACTTCTGGAACGTGATCTTCCCTTCCACTTCCAAAGTATCGATCATTGCCATGATGACGGCGTCGACCGGGGTGTCTTTGGTGATGTTGGTCTGGCGCGCGCTGGAACCGGCGGCGGTCAACACCAGGTCGCCCACCCCCGCGTCCACCGTATCGATGGCCACGAAAGGTTTACCCACCGGCTCGCCGCGTTCATCTGTCTGACGGACTATGAGCAGTTTGCGCCCGGACAGTTTTTCATCCTTGATCGTTGAAACCGTTGTTCCAATCACTCTGGCGATCAGCATGAGTTCGCTCCTGTATCCTAATATGCCTTGGCAGGCGCAGCGGGTTCAGCGGGTTTCGCTTCAGGCGCACCAGCCTGGATGATCTTGACCCCGGCGCTGGCGCCGATACGTGTTGCCCCGGCAGCCACCAAAGCCTCAGCTTCTTCGTGTGTGTGAATGCCGCCTGACGCCTTGACACCAATGGTGGGGCCCACCGTCCGGCGCATCAGCTCGATATCGTGCACCGTGGCGCCGCCGCCCGAGAACCCGGTGGAGGTTTTGACGTAATCCGCTCCGGCTTCCTTGGCCAGAAGGCAGGCGACAACTTTTTCCTCATCTGTCAGCAGCGCGGTTTCGATGATGACCTTGGTAAGCGCCCCGGCCTTGTGTGAAGTTTCCACCACACCGCGGATGTCTTTGGCAACCAGTTCGTTTTCACCGGCTTTGAGCGCGCCGATATTAATGACCATATCGATTTCAGTGGCGCCGTTATCGAGAGCGTTTTTCGTTTCAAATGCCTTGACCTCGGCGGAAGTGGCTCCCAGCGGGAAACCGATCACGGTACAGACTTTGACGTCTGAACCACGCAGCAGATCAGCGCAGAGTTTGACGTGGGTGGGGTTGACGCAGACCGAAGCGAAATGATACTTACGCGCTTCAAAGCAAAGCTGCGCGATCTTGTCGGAGGTAACGTCGGGTTTGAGCAGGGTATGGTCGATCATGCCCGCCAGTGAGCTGTCCTGCGGGATCACGCCCACCGTGGAGGTGAGGCGTTCGGCTCCGGCACTGACCACGTGGCCGGCGTTATCGAAACAGGTTTTCACCTTCATGCCGTTGGCAACTTCCACCACACAGGTGGCGCCGTTGGGCATCTTTTCGCGTTCTTCCTGCTCGGCCATCGTGAGAAGCACCTCGCGTGTGATGATCTCGACCAGGGTTTCCACTTGCTTGATATCGATCGCCATTTTATTTTTTATCCTTCAAATACTGTTTTTCAACAGCGATGATCTTATCGATGCGTTTTTGATGCCTGCCCCCGCCATACTCGGTGGTCAGCCATGTCTTGAGAATAAGCTTGGCCTGGTTGACACCAATCAATCCAGCGCCGAGCGTTAGCACATTGGCGTCGTTGTGTTCGCGGCTGTTGGAAGCGGAGGCATAGTCATAGGCCATGGCCGCGCGCACACCGGGGACCTTGTTGGCTACCATGCAAGAACCGATCCCCGCCCCATCGATCATTACGCCGCGGAAGGCTGTACCATCGGCGACACTCTTGGCCACAGCGTGGGCAAAATCGGGGTAATCAACGGCTTCCTTGCTGTTTGTACCACAATCCAGTATATCAAATCCAAGTGCTGACAACTCGGTTTTGAGGGCTTCTTTCAACTCAAAACCGCCGTGGTCAGCTCCAATGGCTACTTTCTTCTTTGAGGATGCGGGGGTTGGTTTGAGAGATTCGGCAAGTACCGCAGGGATAGCGGGAGCTTTCCCGGCTGCCGGCTGCACCGGTGAGTTCATACAGCCAATCGTGCGCAGAACGACGCGTTCCACGATATTGTGTATGTCCTCTTCAGGGATCGGTGACATCTTTTCCTGCTCCGTACTTGACAAAACCTTGAATTAGTTGGATAATGTAACTGGTAGTGACCACATTATCACTTTCTATACTGATGATACCACTTCGAGGGACGAATGTCAAGAATGATCGATCCGTACGCCGCAGTGCCGAAGTATTATCAACTTGCTTCCATTTTACGCCAACAGATCGATAACGGCGAATGGCAGCCGCGCCAACCCATCCCCTCGGAACGCCAGTTGGAAGTGCTCTACAACGTCAGCCGCACCACCATCCGCGAGGCGATCGATTACCTCACCAGACAGGGATACCTGTACCGGGAACACGGACGCGGCACCTTCGTTTCTCCCCCCAAACTGCAAAAAGCTTTGATGGAATTGACCTCTTTCTCTGAGGACTTGGTCAAGCGCGGCATCCGCCCGGGACAGATCATCCGTGATATCAGCACCGTGGTCCCCCCTGCCTCGATCCTGCAGCGCCTGGAACTTGCTCCCGGTACGCCCATGCTGCGTCTGGAACGCATCCGCCTGGGCAACGACGTGCCCATCGGATTGCAGACCTCCTACCTGGTTCTCGAACCCGGTCAGGGCATTACCCGCGCAGAAATGGAAGAAGCTGGTTCACTTTACAAGCTGCTGCAGGAGAAATTCCACATCATCCCCTCAGAAGCTGATGAAACCCTCGAAGTGACCGTGGCCACAAAAGAAGAAGCAGAACTGCTTCAAATCGAAGAAGGAGCTCCGCTTCTGTTGAGTGAACGGGTGTTGTTTGCCCAGAACCGCCACCCGGTGGAATACGTCAAGATCCTCTACCGCGGCGACCGCTATCGTTACTACGTACGCCTCACGCGTTGAGGTTGTTTTAGTTACCTGATGGGGGAATAAAGAATACGATGAAATCTCTGCCTTGAACCGTTGAGGTATGCATGGTGATGAATCCTTCAGGATAAAGCGCCTGCAGTTTGGCCAGGTCTTCGGAATTATCCGCTTTCACGATGAAGATCTTTGCATTTGGATTAGCCAGCGAATCTTCATAATGATCAGGCCAGAGCGCGAAGTCCTTGTCTGGGTAGCCAGCCACCATAGCCACCAGACGGGTATCCACCCAGTGTCCCAGTCCACTCACATAACAGGTTTCAGGTGTACCCACCGTATCGATGAAGTCACGGCAGATCTCTCCGATGGCCCTGGAATTCCAGGTGGCATTGGCATAAGAAGTACGGTACTGATTGAAGACAATATCGTAGTTCTGACGGGCGGAAAAAAAGACCAATAACAGGGCAAAGACTGTCACCAGCCCCTTGCCAAAGCCCTGACGGCATTTCTGCCACAGGCTGGCAAATAGACTCTGGAAGCCAATGGCTGCGATCATGATGATGGGCACAATGGCTCCGCCCATACGGCTTGGGGAGGGATTCTCATTGGGGAAGGCCAGAGCCAGGATCGAAGGCAGCATCAATAGCGGGATGGAAACAACAAGGAACATATCCTGCCAGGTGCGGCGCTTGATCCAACGGATGATGGTGATGGCCAGGCCGATGAAATAGAAAGCCGCGGTGACAACATCCAGACCGGGTCTGTCGGTGACCGAGATGAACCAGGTGCTTCCGTCCTTCCAGAACGGCATGGAGAGCGCGTTCCAGCAGTTGGAGAAGAACACCTTGACCACATCTGCAGCCAGCGGGACTTCGGCTGAAGTCATGCGCGTGACCGTGCGCAGCGCGATCTCAGTTGGGAATTCCCAGGCGTAGCGAATGAGAGGCAGCGCCAGGATGACCGCGAAAATGGTCACCACCCCCAACGCCCACCAGGCTTGCCTGCGGTTCTGTTTGACCTTTTGGTGCAGCAAGTAGATGAGAACACCCACCACGACCACCAGCGGCATGATCCTGAAGGCTGAGTAGCCGCTCAAACCAAGTCCAAGCAACGCGCCCGCCACCACGATCTGGTTGCGGTTCGAGGTACGCAACCCTTTGATCAAGTAGTACATCACAGGAGCCACAAAGACCGGGCACAACACCAGGCGCAGCCCCACGCGCGCGATGATATTCGTCCACTGCGCCATGCCCATGAAAAGTATTGCCAGCAGCCCTGTCCAGCGGTTGCCCAACTCCTTGCCGAGTTTGTAGACAAAGATGAGACCAACCATAAAGGCGATGGCCATGCTGATTTTGAGGGTTGTGAAGCTCATGCCCGCGCCAAACCACTTGATAAGCGCGGCTGAGAGGTAGAACTGGATCACCTCCCGACCGGCATTGTTGGGCATGAAGATGGAATACTGGCTATTGAGCAAAGCCTGAATATCCAGCAGTTTCTCTGCATGGTCGCTTGTCATTTCCAACGGAACACTGGAGAGTTGATAGAGGTGGAAGAACGCGCCAACTGCGAAAACCGCAACGACGAGCAGGTTCCACCAATCCAGACGAATGTTCAAGAAAGGCTTGCGAAGATAAGAAATAACCTTGTGAACCACATCCCGGAAACGGCGGTCAGGTTGCGGCAGCCAAAACGCAGCCAATGCCAGACCTATGGTGATGAACCAAATGAGCACATTCAAGGGGGTGAACAGGTTGTGGCTCATGGTCAGAAAAGTGAGCAGCATGAAGGGTAAACAAGCAATGAACGGCACTTTCCGGAAGGACAGGTCCATCGCCTGCGATTCTGCCAGATCGACCTCGGGGATCAACCATTCTTTTTTCATGACGCCCAGGATCAGCATTCCCAGCGCAGCCACGTAAAGGAACAAAGCCCCCGTCACGTTTCGCGCCTGAGGTTCCAGCATTCGCTGCGCGATCAGGGCAAAAAAGACTGAAAGCAACAATCGCCAGGGAAACGCCAGCGGCTTGCGTGCGGGAAGGTCATCTTTCTTATCCTTCTGGGGCGAAGGTTCCTGTTCTTCAGCGGATGAAGTTTTCTTCGACCAATTCCGCGGATTCAATTTTTCTTTTAGCAGATCGAGGACACTGGGTTCTTCCATATTGCAGTTCACTTCCATTATGAGTGGAATGGTTGCCGGTTTGGCATATTATAAACCGAATGGAGAGATAAAAAGACCCCGCCGCAGCGGGGTCTGGTGAAGACAGGGGCTATTTTCTGGCCTGAGCCATCTTGCTGACCACGTTGAGCAGAGTGTTGGCCACCAGTTTGGCTGATTCGGCGCGGTAATCCTGATTGGCAACAGTGCTGTCTGATACCAGGACTGCCATGACCGCTTCCAAACCGGACTTGCCTGATTGTTTGGCTTCCAGGAAGGCCATGCCGGCGGTCAGCACATCTTCCAAGTCGATCTTGGAATCCTCGCTGCTGGTGGTTGTGGTTTGTTGCCCAGTGTAGCTGCCGAGCAGTTGACCAAGCAGGTCAGCTCCGCTGGATGAGCCCGTCGCTGTCGATTGAGGCAGCGTTTTTGTGGAGCCCATCAGCAATTGGATCATCTGCATGGCATCGCTGGCAGTCAACGATTGGGTACCCTTGAACTGGTCGGCGGCATTCTTGAGCCCCTCCGAATACAGCTTGGCCGAGCCGCTTGTGGTGTTCTTGGCCAGCGCCTTGCTGGCATTGCCCAACTGGGCAGCCGCTGAAGCAGTGGGCTGGGCCTGGATGGCCTTGGTGATGGTATTAAAGATGTCCACCATGTTATCGCCATGGTCATGATTATACGTATCCGCTTGGTTGAGTGAGCTCTGGTTCTCCAACATCGTTTGTGCCACTGAGCCAAACAATTTAGCCAGGTCAACTGCGCCGCTTGCGTTGTAGTTTGTCATAATCTCCTCGCTTTCTTATGCACATTTTAGCATATTTCGATTGTTGACATTTACATTTCAATTTTTCCGATGTATACTATTCTTATTCATTTTTTGAGTATTCAGGAATTAACTATATGTCGCGCAGCTCTTCTCCTCTTTCAATCGAATATGTCCTTCTGGGTCTGCTTGAACAGGAACCTGTCCACGGATACGATCTGCATAAACGTTTGAATTCGCTTGAACCCGTCGGCTTGGTGTGGCGCATCAAACAAAGCCAGCTCTATGCCATCATGGACCGCCTTGAGGTCGAGGACCTCGTCGTTTCCACAATCATTCCCGGTGAATCACATCCGAACCGCAAGCAATATTCGCTGACCAAAGCCGGCAGGAAAGAATTCGAAGCCTGGCGCGGCAGCCCTGTTGAACATGGGCGTGAGATCCGCATGGAATTCCTGGCGAAGGTATATTTCACCCTGCGGAAAAATGCAGAAACCACTCTGACGTTGATCGATGCCCAGCGCGCTGCCTGCACCACCTGGATCGACAACCTTGAACGCACCCTCAGTGAAACGCCTGAATCACAACTGTACAAACGAATCGTCTTTCAATACCGTCTCGCCCAGATGAACGCGATCATTGAATGGCTTGATGTGGTGAAGAAAGAAGTTGGCTAAAAGTAGTAAGGGGGAAACTTCCCTTTTATCGCTTTACCTCATCATAACCAAAGGAGAATTAAAAAATGCAAAGAGGAATAATCGGAATTTTTGTTGTTGTGCTGCTGCTGGGAATGACAGCTTGCACGACCAAACCGACAGTGGAAGCCACCGCCTCGGTAGTTCCAGAAGTTGCTGCCACTGCCGGTCCCATCGTCATCACCGACGCGCTTGGCCGCACGGTGACCTTTGAAAAAGCTCCCACGCGGATCGCTCTGGCTGGCAAAGCACTCTTCATGGTGGCTGATGCCCTCTATGTGTTCCCCGAATCCTACGAACGCATCGCTGCCATGGGCTCCACCAGTCAGTCAAACGGCGATTTCATCACGATGATCGATGAGAATGCAGCCGCCAAGATCACGCTCACCGGCGACTCAGTTGGCCCCGAGCAGATCGCAGCTGCCAACCCCGACGTGGTGGTCCTCAAATCCAGCAATGCCGAAAAACTGGGAACTCCGCTGGAAGCCCTCGGCGTGCCGGTTGTTTATGTCGATTTTGAAACCCCGGAACAATACACGCGCGATTTCACCAACCTGGGTCTTTTGTTCCAGAACGAAGCCCGCGCCGCTGAGGTCAACCAGTATTACCACGACAAACTTCAAGCCGTCACAAGCGTGACCTCAAACCTCAGTGACAATCAAAAACCGTCCGTCCTGGTGGTCTACTACAAGAACAAGGACAACACCGTTTCATTCAACGTCCCCCCGCTTTCATGGATCCAGACCACCGAGGTCATCGATGCCGGCGGTACGCCCGTTTGGTCAGATGCTGAACTGGGCGATGGCTGGACCACTGTCACGGTTGAACAAGTGGCTGCCTGGAACCCGGAATACATCTTCGTGATCTCCTACTTCAGCCCCGTTACCGACGTGGTCACCAGTCTTGAAGCCGACCCGCAGTGGGCCGAACTGGAAGCCGTCAAGAACGGAAAACTCTACGGGTTTGCAGGCGACGTGTTCAGTTGGGACCAGGCCGATACGCGCTGGATCCTGGGCACGACCTGGATGGCCACCAAACTCCATCCCGACCTGTTCAGCGGCGTGGATATCACCGCTGAAGCCGCTGGTTTCTATGAAACACTTTACGGCATGGACAATACCGCGTTCACGAGTAAAATAGTACCATTGTTCTCTGGAGACCTTCCGTAAGCGTGAAATCACAGTCGCAAGCATCGATCAGTGATAAGAAAATTGCCAGCCGGAGCCAGATTTTGTTCTGGCTGGTAGTTTTACTATTGGTCACTATTGCAGTTTCATTCTTCATCGGCCGCTACCCCAAACCCGGTTTTATCTCCATCTCTCAAATCCAGCAGGACACTCTCGCGCAAAGATTGGTGTTCAACCTGCGCGTTCCGCGCATCCTCACCGCCATGCTGCTGGGCGCATCGCTGGCTGCGGCAGGTGGCGTGTTCCAGATGATCTTCAGCAACCCCCTGGTAGATCCCGGATTCCTGGGCGTCTCACAGGGAGCGTCTTTTGGCGCGGCTTTTTGCATCGTCTTCCTGGGTGGATCGCTATGGGCGATCGAAGGCACTGCAGCTCTCTTTGCCTGTCTGGCGCTCGCCCTCTCTTACCTACTGGCGCGCCGCGTCAAGTATGGCGGATGGGTGCTCAGGCTTGTACTCGCAGGCATCGCGGTCTCAGCGCTCTTCTCGGCGGGGCTGGGTATCATCAAGTACATGGCCGATCCGCTTTCAGAACTGCAGGAGATCACCTTCTGGCTCCTGGGCGGCCTGTACAGCATCACGTGGAAACAGTTCCTCATCATCCTGCCGGTGGTGGTGGTCTGCCTTTACGTGATCTACCGCATGCGCTGGCGTTTGAACCTGCTCTCCTTAAGCGACGAAACAGCCTTCTCGTTGGGCATCGCCCCCGGCCGGGAACGCGCCCTGCTTCTTGTCGTTTCCGTGGCAGCCACTGCCGCTGTTGTTTCTGTGGCCGGTATGGTGGGCTGGATCGGGTTGATCATGCCGCACATCTCCAGACGTTTGTTCGGCGCGGACGCACGCTACATGATCCCCGCGTCCATGCTCATCGGAGCCACATTCGCCATTCTCTGCGACGACCTGGCCAGGATCCTGTTGGCCGGAGAGATCCCCCTGGGCATCATCACCTCCTTGATAGGCGCTTCTGTGTTCATTTACCTGATGGTCAGGCAGAAACTACCGGTGCGCAAATGAACACCGAGAATACCCTCCTTTCATTCAACCACGTCGGTTTTACCTATCCCACTGGTGACAAACCCGTGATGCAAAAGCTTGACCTTGCCATCGAGGCCGGCACCATCACAGCAATCCTGGGTCCCAACGGCGCAGGCAAGACCACCTTGCTGCACCTGGCGTTAGGCTGGCTGCGCCCGCAGTACGGAAACATTCTGCTCTATGGAGAGCCGCTGCAGAACTTCAGCCGTCGCGAATTGGGCAGGTGGATGGGATTGGTACCTCAGAGCGAGAACACACCTTTTGAGTACTCACTGCTGGAGTATGTGTTGCTTGGCCGCACGCCCTACCTGGCACCGCTGGCAATGCCCAGCGAAGAGGACGTTGCCATTTCTGCAGAGAAGCTGGAAGAAGTGGGATTGGGAACATTGCAGAGCCGCTCGGTGACCAGCATCAGCGGCGGCGAGCGCCAACTGGTGCTCATCGCGCGCGCGCTGGCACAGGAACCCAAGATCCTGCTCCTTGATGAACCCACCTCCCATCTGGACCTGAGCAACAAGGGACGGTTGGTACATCTGTTGCGCCAGTTACAAAAACGCGGTGTGACAATAATTTTCACTACCCACGAGCCTGATGTGGCTTCAGCATTGGCCACGCATATGGTGCTCATGCGCAAGGGGGAGATCCTCACCACCGGTCCTTCCGAAAACGTGATGACCGGCAGCAACCTTACAGAGTTGTATCACATGCCGATCACAGTCAAGAAGCTGGACGGCAAGCACGTCGTTCTCTGGGACGATTGAGCCATGCCAAAGATGTTCAGCAACGTATTCATTATTACCGGGGAACGAGAATCCGGCAAAACACGGCTGCTCCTGGATATCCTGGGAGAGTATTGGGAGAAGGAAATTGACTGCGCGGGGGTGCTTTCACCCGCTGTTTTCACAAGCGCCAAAAAAACCGGCATCGATTTGCTTGACGTGCGCGGCGGGGAATGTCAACGCCTGGCCAACCTGCGTCAGTCCAATTCCACGGGTATCATGACAGACCGCTGGGTTTTTGAGAGTTTGACGCTGGATTGGGGGAATAAAGTGTTGGCTTCTGCCACACCCTGCGATCTATTACTGGTTGATGAGCTTGGCCCAATCGAACTGGACAAAGGTCTGGGCCTTCAGAACGGACTCTTGGCGTTGAACTCAGGGGAGTATAAAGCAGCGATCGTAGTGATCCGCCTCGAACTGTTGGCTAAAGCCCATCAACTCTGGCCTGGCGCACAGTTATTCGACCTCAGCGCTTCACATACGGATGCGTCTACTCAACTCATGCAAATTCTCGCCGATTACCTGTAAATCTAGTTGGTTTCCGCAACAAATCTCCAATCCCTGCGTATACTAAGCAAATACAATCCATTTGGAGAACAACCATGTCGTTCTTTGATTTGATCATTAAGAGAAACCGGAAAATCGGTTTGGCATTGAGCGGGGGTGCCACCTATGGTGCCGCGCATATTGGCGCATTGAAAGTGCTGGATAAAGCAGGGGTAAAACCCAGCTACGTTGTGGGGGCAAGCGCAGGTGCACTGGTTGGTGCAGCGTATTGTGCCGGTATCCCACTGGAAAAGATCAGCGAAATGTTCAACACCATGGGCTGGCCCACCTTGATCAAACCCTCGCTCACCCGTCCGCTCTCATTATTTGACACCACGCCCATGGAAGAATACCTGCGCAAGAATGTGGGCGATTGTGAGTTCAAAGACCTTCAGATCCCCTTCGCGGTTGTCGCCTGCGACATCATGACCGGTGAAAGGATCTTCATCGATAAAGGCCCCCTGGCTCCCGCCGTGCGGGCAAGCGCCGCCATCCCGGCCCTTTTCTCGCCGGTGGAACTGAACGGACGACTGTTGGTCGATGGCGGAACGGTTGACAACTTCCCGGTCGAAAGCCTGCGTCCGATGGGTGCCAACTTTATCATCGGGATCGACTTATCACGCACAAAAGTATCAGGCCGGCGCCCCACGAACATGTTCGAGATCTTCATGGACGCAATCAATATCATGCAATCCAACGGTGCGGTGGCTGATTCATCGCTGTGCGATTGCTATATCCGGCCAGACACCAAAGGGCTATCCAGATGGACCTTCAGCGATTCAGTGAAGCTCCAGGAAGCAGGCAGGGAAGCTGCTGAGGCGGCTCTGCCCAAGCTCAAACGTGATCTTCATCTGAAATAGCCAAATGAATAAAAAGAGCGGAGTTGTTCTCACAACTCCGCTCTTGCTTTCTTAGTAAATATATATTGTATATGGCAAGTATCCCGTATAAGTTCCTGCCGATGCAAGTGTGAATGTGATCGGTCCTGTTCCGTATGTTGCAACATACCCTAGAGGTGCGCTGGTGACACGGAGACAGTACGTTCCAGGAGTGATCCCGGAGAAGGAGACTGAACCGCTCGAATTTGTCGTCCGGGAAGCAACCAGTGAGCCGCTGCACGATCCACTGAATAATCCGACAGTCGCATTGGCAAGCCCATATTCTCCGATTTGTCTTGTGGCATTCCCATTCATATCGTAATAGACAACACCTGTGACAGTTCCGGGCAATGGCAATGGTGTGTTCGTTGGTTCAGGCGTGGGGGTTGCAGGCAGACTGCATATTCCAGGCTCATTTCCAGTTGGTACAAAACCAAACACCCAGCGGCAAGTATTGTCAACCGCAGCCAACGCCTTGAGCGGGTAGTATTGCGATTGGGTCGTCAGGGGAGATCCTGCTTCCTCGATGGTGAAGTGATCATTGTAGTCAAACCACTCAGGGTGGAAAACATCCTGTGCCCAGGCTCCCCACATGAACGCCGGATCATTGCCAATCGCTGAGTACTTTATCGCAATCTGGGCCACTTGAGGATTAGCCGGATCGATCCTCGCCCAGGCCAGGTCAGCGTCATTTCCCTGCCCGGCATTGAACAACCTTGTGTCGTAACCATCTCCTCCCTGGGGAGGATCCGTGATTTTTGGAACAACATGCCCCACATCATTGTTTGTATCCTGCCAAACTTCAACCCCGTCGACAGACCAGGCGGCAGCAGGGCTTTTAGCGAAAACCAGGTAATCTCCCCGGCCGTCACTATCAATATCGAATTCAGCGCCATATGATCCACCCAGAGTCCCGTTCGAATCACTCCCTTCCACGCGGATCATCACGTAGACCCAGGTGCTGTCGATATTGAGCCATGCCTGCAGAATGTCCAGTTCAGGATGATAAATATCCATTGTCTGGGCGTTGAACGGTCGTTCAAAGAAGCCGCTGGAAAAATTTTCGCCTCCCACTGCACGCTTCTCTGACGCATACGGAGAAGTATCAGCATCTGTCATCGAAGATTCACGGCTCGCACCCGGTTCAGAAGGCATCATATTGTGGGTGATTTGCACGGTAGCAGTGGGATTTTCAGTGACCGCAGGTAATTGATCTGGTTGGGTTGTGCTCTCAATAACACCGCCGCTCGCAATTAACTGCATTGCCGTTGAAGTAGCCTCCAATGCAACGATCGTTTGTTGATAGCTTTCGCTTCTTGAGACTATCACAAACGGAAGTTCGCATGCTGATAAGAACATCGTCCCTACGAATAAAACAAGAACAACAAACCACATTTTTTTCTTCAAGCTGAACATGGCTCCTCCTTGGTCCTAATCCCCTTGAACTTCAAAACGTTATTTTCATTATAGAGACAGCGAATCGAAAAAACAATGCTCAACCTCGAGATTTGCATTTATTTACCGACCTTACAGTGCCGCAAGTTTTACTCTTGCATTATTGTATTATTACCAATATATTACTATAATGTGACTGTAATCTGATTGTCTCGTGTTAGTAAAGGATTGGTAATATGAAAGCACAAACTGTAAAACTGACCCGCCTGATCATCTCCCTGCTTCTGCTGGGAATGGCCTTCCTGCCTTCAACGCAGGCACTGGCTTTACCGGTTACCGGTGACACAGGTGCCATAGCATCACCCGCGCTAGTGGATCGATTATCCGTCTCCCTTGACGAATTCGCAGCCTCGGTGAAGAACGGCAACAGCGGCCAGATCGTTGGTCTGTATGCGGATGATGTGTTCGCGCTGAACGTTGTTCAGCAGCCTTCCGGCAACGCCGGCTACGTTTCAACTAGTAGTTACAACGTGGTCACCCAATTCGGTATGGCTTCTTCATACGGCTCGATTGGCATGCTGGCGCACAACTACCTGGCTGGATCTTACTTCTCCAACCTGTCCAGCGGTAGCGAGATCGTACTAATCTATGGTGATGGCTCAACCGTCAGCTATACGGTAAGTGAAGTACGCAAATACCAGGCGCTCACACCCAGCAGTGCGTATTCCAATTTTGTTGACCTCTCCAACCCGTCCGAAACAATCACCAGTTCGGATGTGTTCTTCGATACCTACGGGACAAGCGGCGCGTTGATTCTCCAGACTTGCATCAGTAAAGATGGGAACTCCTCCTGGGGAAGGCTCTTCGTGATCGCGTTTCAGTCCTGATAGGCAGCATCTCCCTCAAGGGATTAGTGGTAGATCTTATTGGTAGCCACTTGAGGGAAAAATTAAAATGGATGACCTGAAGGCGTAGGTCATCCATTTTTGTCCCCCAATAGCAAATCGAGAGTTACCCCAATCGAACTGGCTAACTAAACGATGAAGGCTCGTTCCTGTATCATCTGGATCAACACTTCCACAACCTTTTCGTCCAGATGAACTCCACTTTCCTGAACCAGTGTGTCCACAGCTTCCTGCACAAGCCGCTTGGGTTGGTACACGCGACCCTCAATAATTGCCGAGAATGTGTCCACCACAGCCAGGATCCTTGCCCCGAGCGGGATCTGTTCACCTTTCAAGCCGCGGGGGTACCCGGACCCATCCAGACGCTCGTGGTGATAAAGGATTAATGGAGCGACCGCATCAAGCCCAGTCATGCCTCGTACGATCTTTGCACCAATCTCAGGATGTTTGTGAATTACTTCCCATTCGGCTGCATCGAGCTTGTCGGGTTTATGCAGGATCTTGTCTTCCACGCCGATCTTGCCAATATCGTGAAGCAGGGCAGCCCAATAGATGTTCAGGGATTCCTGTTCCGAGCAGCCCATGCGTCTGGCCAATTGGCTTGAGATCGATGCCATGTTTTGGCTGTGCAGCCCGCTGTCATTGTCACGGATCTCAAGGGCTTTCGTCAGGGCTCTGACCATCTCCCCTGACGTATTTGATAATTTTTCATTTAGTTTGATACGGTAAATGGCGTTGGAAAGCTGACCGGCTACCAGGTCTACCAGGTGAGTGGAATTGATCAGGTATAGATCGCTTTCCCTCACTTGCTGGCTGCCCAACTCGAGGATGCCAATTTCCTGTGAATTGACTGCCAAAGGAACCAGCCAGATCGTCTGCTCACCCTCATCAAGAAACTGAAGCCGATTTTCTGAAACAAAACCCGACTCCATGCGGTACGGCAACAGGGGTGTGGTTCCGCGCACGAGTTTTGTGAAAAGCATCTCCGTTTCAGGCAGAACCGGGATATGGTCAAGATTCTCGATCGCGCCGATGGTGTCACAATAGGTCATGCGGGAATAATAATGCCCGTCGGGTTCCAGGATCATCACCTTGGCAAAGGTTAGTTCCAGAATCTCAACGATCGACCGCGTAGCCCTCTCCAGAAGGTCGCTTAACGTGTTTGAGCCAAGCAGGTAGCGATTAAGGTTCGAAAGACCTACCCAGCGGTCAACAGAACTCTGGGCGCGACTGTGGTCGATTGGTTGCAATGGCTGCGAAGTGTTGGTGTATTGTGACATATTAAATACCTGTAACCTGGTCCGTATGAGAATGGATCCGCAAGTGGTCAAACTCTCACGCAGGAAGATTGCTTAACTGGACGGCAAACTCAGCCAGGGTTGCAGCGCGGATCAATGCCAATTTTTTAGTCTCATCCACCGCCAGGTGAAAATCTTCACCGGCGAATCCGCTGCGGATAGCTTTTTCAGGGTCGCTCAGTAGCAATTTGCAAAAATTGGCGTTGACCACGGCAGCAGAAAGGATGCGGCTGAATTCGCGTTCCCGCGGTGCGGGATACTCCTGGTACTGTGCATCAAATGCCTTGAAATAGTTGCTCATATTTTCTCCAGTAGAACCTTTTCTTTTGGCCCACCCATCGACCACAAGAGCCAAAGGACACCAATTGCGATCAAGATGTCACCGGCACTGAATGCCACCGAGGCATTCAAAAAGTTGCGCACGACGATTCGATCCGAGAGAAAGGCCAAACGGGTATCGATATCATTCAGGACAATGTCTTTTCCCGTGCCCAACCTCTCACCAACCTGGTAGATATTGGCAGCGCCTTCGGGCAACATCTTTGTGATGGTTGCCGGGCTGATCGGCATCAAACCGCCGTTCAGGAGAATGACCAGGAAGTTCGCAAGGAAACCGGTGATGATCGGCCAAAAGCTGGTTTTCTTAATGTTCAGAAAAGAAAAGATCAAGAGCAGCGCCTGGGAGGAGACCAGAATGATCACAGCCAGTGGATCAGACACTTTTTGGCTGGTGGCAGGGATGAAAAAAGCGAATAGCTGCGGGATGAAGGCTGCCAGAACCAACCAAGGGTGACGGAGATCGCTGTAGCGATACTCCCGTTTCTTCACCCTGGCGCGAATCAATCCTGCCAGTAGACCAACGAAAACAGCAATGAGCAGGACCATCGACGAAGAATTAATGTCCGATCGTGCCGATGAATTCAGGCGCGCCGGCAGCAACAACGAACATGGCTAGGATGAGGACGAAAACAGCGAGGCGCACAAACCTGGCGATCTTATGGGAGGAAACTGAAATACGCATAATAGGCTCCTTTGGATAATGTGAAATACTTTTCAATTATCGGCCAAAGAAGGCTTCAAACTAGGCTTCAGAAAAGGCTATAACAATAAGGGGTTTACAACGAATATTGGGTGTTCCAGTTTTTTTGTTATCGCATCAATGAATCGAACAAGTCGCGGGTGACATCCCCCGGTTCCACGCCCAGTTCGTTGGTCAGTGTTTGTTTGCAGAAATCATAGGTGCGCTTGATCGATGATCGATCTCCCTGGGCTGCGTAGGCCTGCATGGTAAGACGGTAAGCGGCTTCATTGCATGAGTCCTGTTCGACGACTCGTTTAGAAAATTGCAGAGCTGAGGCGGGAAATCCTTGCTGCAGCAGAAGGTTTGCCAATTGCAGACCGGCATCGATGAATTGCTGTTCGTAGGCCTGGCGTTGGTTGAATACCCAGGTCTGTTCGATCTTGGGGAGGAAACTTCCCTGGTAAGTTGAAACTGCCGCCTTGAGGTGCTTTATGCGGGTATCAGGGTCGTTACTGGCCTGCGCCATGGCCAACTCGCGCGTGAAACGTTCGGCATCATAATCGAAATCGATCGAGCGGTTGAACTCATAGATCTCATTCGTATAAGTTACCACATCATTGCCCACCGCCCGGCGCAATCGGTAGATGGCATTTTTGAATCGGATGCGCAGTTCCTCGGCTGACGACTCTGGCCAAAAATCGCTGCCCACTTCTTCCTTGGTCACACCTCCGGGATGGGCAAGGATATAAAAGAACAGGTCGCGTGAGGTTTGTGATTGCCAATCAGCGGAATTTACAACATGATCGCCCACCTTAACCTGCATTTTGCCAAAAGCCCGGATGGAAAGTTGGTAACTGGTGAACTGGATGACGGTGTTCTGCCGGCGAATGTTCTTGCGTATCTCAGGCACCTGTTTCAAGAATTCACTCACCAACCCACGGATGTAAGTGACCGGCTCAAACCCCTCAAGGCTGGATGCTGCGTCATCGAAAACCGACTTGAATTCAATGCCGGTCTGAATGAGGATGTTCCTGGCAGATTCAACCAGTTTTGAATCACGCACTTCCTGCAGCGCGCGCCTGGCCTCAGACAATTTCTGCAACTCCAGGCAGGCCACCGCGTAGAGCAGGTTTGTACGCAAGGCCTCAGTGATCTCATTCTGGCGTGTGAATTGACCAGCCAGTTCTGCCAGTTCCTTTTCTACACCTTGGGGTATACCCAATTTAAGAGCCAACGCCAGTTTTTCAAGTTTACAGATATTGATCTCATATCCGGAGCTGCCGCCTTTGGCTTTGGCACGGGCTGCTTCTAGATCTTTTTCTGCTTCCCCAATCTTGTTTTCGGATCGTTTGAGTGCTGCATTCGAAAGAGCCAGGTAAAACGCCATACCGGGCTCATCCAGCGCGGCAGCAATCTCTCCAGCTAATTCATACGCCTGACGTGCTTCGTTGAAGGACGCAAGGTCTCTGAACAAATCACCAAGACTGATAAGTATAAAACCTTCGCTTCTTGGATATATTGCCAAACGTGCGTGTTGCAGCGAGCGTTCTAAAGAGAGCGCTGCTTGTTCATATTGCCCGCGCAGGTTTTGTAGAAAGCCAAGGTTGTTCAATACATTCGCTTGCCACATAGAGTTACCGGAGGATTGCCATTGCTTTAATGCGTCCTGGTAGGCTTTCTCGGCTCCGTCAAAGTTGCCCAGGCGTCGCTGTGCCAACCCCATTTCCATCAAAACACCGGCGATATCCTCTTTCTGGCCAAATGAATCAAAGAGGTAGCGCGCATCCTTCAAGGATTCCAACGCACCTATAAGGTCACCTTGCTGGAACATGCTCAACCCGCGCGCGCGGAAAGCCTCAGCACGAATAGCCTCCATGCCGGGGCGATCTGAAGTGATGGCGATGGCCTCATCGGCATCTTTAAGCGCTGAAGGATAATCGCCCATGTGGTTCTGCAGCAGACTGCGCCGGTTCAGGGAACGGCTCAGGTCGATCTCCTTATTGCTTTCGCGCAGCCCGATGATAGCCCGGTCGAACAACTCCAAACTCTCTTTCATCTTTCCACGTACTGAAGCGATCGTGGCCTGGATCGAGAGCAGTTCAGGCGCTGATTTTATCTTTTCGTCGTTTAAACTTTCGAACCAGTTGGAGAGCGTGATGAGCTTGCCGCTGTTGATGAGCAGAGGCGCTGAGCGATAAATCAGCTTGTAGATGCCGGTCTGGTCGCCCAACCGACTGAGGATCTCAAATGCACGTTCCCATTGCTGTTGGTCCTGATAATACTGTGAAAGCGAGCGCTCGATTTTCTCAGTTTCTTCCACATTTTGAAGGCGCATACGGTTCTGCAGAAAATCCCTGAACAGGTTATGGTAACGCACAAACAGCGTCTCATCTCCAACCGAAAGTACGAACAGATTGTCTCTCAGCACACGCGAAATATGTTCGTGCCAGGGGTATCGCTCCAGGTGCAGTGGTTTACCGATCACCAGCTCACAAAGCTGAGCGTCAAACTCTTCAAGGAGCGAAGTGCGCAGTAGGAAATGCTGAATCTCCTCGGGCTGACGGTTGAACACTTGCTGGGCGAGGTACTCATAAACGCCAATGCCAGACACCTTGGTCAGTCGAGCCCTGTCTTCAAGGCTTTTGGGGGAGAGTTGCGTGGAGAGGAGCAGCCCGGTCACCCAACCTTCGGTCTGGGCAACCAGTTCCTCTGCATAGGTATCCGAGATCGTTTGGTCATAATTATCGGCAAGCAGTTGCTTCACTTCCTCGGGCAAGAAAGCCAGTTCTTCAAAGCTAAGACCTGAAACCTGGTTGCGCGCCACGAGCAGAGAAAGATCGGGTAAGGTAAGCAGAACGCGTGAAGAAATGATGAAATGGCAGTTTTCTGCCATTTCCTGGATGATGCGGTTGATAAAAGGTTCGATCTGCTTGCTGTCGCGGACGAGGTGGTAGTCTTCGATGATGAAGACAAAATGCTCAGTGATGTTCTCATACGCATCATTGACGATGGCCGCGATGACCGGGTCGTAATTCAAGCGGTCCTGGCTCAGTTCAGCCAGGGCTGACATTGCCTGTTTGCCAAACCCGGGAAATTTTTGCGCGAGCGCCGAGATGAAGTGGGCAATGAAGCGCTGCGGATCGCAATCCAGCGAATCCAATGAGAACCAACACACTGGTAACTTGGTGTGGTAGGCGTAATCAACCAACAGTGAGGTTTTGCCGTAGCCGGCTGGCGCTGCCAGGATGAGTAGTTTGACATCGATGATATTCTGGAGGAAGTCAAGTAAGCGCAGCCGTGTGAGTATCTCACTCCGCCGGCGCGGGATCATTACCTTGGTCTTGATCACGGCGATTTGATTCATCATAACGGGCAAACTACCTGTGAATTATCGTGCCATTATTCTTTTATGATAATACACTAGTGATATTATTTTTGCAACCAAACATTAGAATACACGCAGCCGTTCCCTTGCCAAATACGCATACAGGTACTTTATAATTACCGCTGGCAGTAAGGTACACTGCCATCCGTTTCACTGTCATTACATAGAGAGGTTAAATGTTTACTTTTCTGTCAAAGTTTCTACCATTGTTTATCTACCCGCTGGGATTGGCCAGCTTGTTGCTCTTCACAACCTTGCTGTTCTGGAAGAAGCGCCATTTCGCGCTCTTTCTGGTATGGATGGCTTTTCTGCTCATCCTGTTGGGAGGGAACAAGTACGTAGCCTTCTCGTTGGTAAAATCGTTGGAGTGGCAGTACCTGCCCGAACAGGAACCTGCCTCGGCTGATGTCATCGTCGTACTTGGCGGCGCTACCGAATCGGTTTTAGCACCTCGCCCGACCGTTGAGCTCAACGCAGCCGCTGATCGATTGTTCCATGGCGCGCAGCTATACCACGCGGGGGTTGCGCCCAAAGTCCTGCTCAGTGGAGGGGATATCGACTTTTTGACGCTGAGTTCCACCTCACCCGCTGACGATATGGCTGTCATCATGGAGATGCTCGGCGTTCCTGAAGACGCCCTCATCCTGCAGGGTGAATCGCAAAACACTTATGAAGATGCCCTGTATAGTTGTCAACTGTTGAAAGATCAGGGTGCTGAGACGGTGGTGCTGGTCACTTCGGCCATGCACATGCCGCGCTCGGTGGCCGTCTTCGAGAAACAGGGATGCACCGTTATCCCCTCTCCGGCTGATTTCACGGTCACCGAAGCCTCGTGGACGAACCTGTGGCATTCTGATGTGCAGGAATTCTTGATCAACCTGGTACCCAGCTACAGTAATCTGTCGTTGACCACAAAATCGCTCAAGGAGTACATCGGGACTATGATTTACACCCTCAAGGGATGGATCTAGACAACCTTCCAAGCAGGAACTGGTAATACTAAAAAAAGAGCGCTGATTTCATCAGCGCTCTTTTTGATCAATTATAAAACCACTAGACAAACTTCTCGCGTATCTTGGCACTGGAGAAGTCCATTATTGCCACGATCAGTACGATGGCCAGTATAACGGTGCCCGCCTTGTGGTACTGCAGGCTGCCAAAGTAAGTATTGAGCATCAAACCAATACCGCCGCCACCCGCGAATCCGATGATGGTGGCCATGCGGATGTTGATATCCCATTGGTAGATCAGGTAAGACAGGAACGGCGGAACGATCTGCGGAACAATAGCGTAGCCAATAGTCTGCATCTTGTTGGCACCTGCCGCTGTAATCGCTTCGATGGGACCGGAATCGATATTCTCGATGGCTTCAGAGAACAACTTGCCAAGCAGCGCGAAGGTGGTAATGGCCAGCGCCATCATACCCGCGAACGGACCGATACCCACCCAGAAGACAAAAATGGCCACATAGAGCAGGGCTTCGATCGAGCGTAAAACGTTGAACATACCTCTGGTGATGTAGAAGATCCAACTCAAGAATTTGCTCTTGCCGGTCAGGTTCTTTGCTGCCAGAAAACTGAAGGGTATGGCCAGTAGGCCACCCAGCGTGGTTGCCATGAATGCTTGCATGACCGTGACAATCAGTTCCTTTACAACCCCCTTGACAACATCCGGCGTTACATCAATGGAAATGAAATCCAAAAGGAGTCGACCGAAAGTCTTTCCCGGGTTGAACAAGCTCTCCAGGTCGATCTTTGTGATCGTCCAGCAATAGACGAAGGCTGCCAAACCAAGCACGATGTACACAACCTTGCGGATTTTCTTCCACGTTGGAACTTTCTCTTCAGCGGGAGGTTGGTCTTTGAGGATCTGGTTGCGCCAGCGGCTGCTGATGAAATCAACGATGATGATGACCACCGCGATCGCCCAAAGCGCTGCAGCATATTGCTGGTAACCGCCCTGTCGGATGGTTTCAAGAACAAAGAAGCCAATGCCGCCTCCAGCCACGAACCCGATGACTGTCGCCGAGCGCATATTGATGTCCCAGCGCAGCAGGGTGTAAGAGAGGAACGATGGGATGATCTGCGGGATGACCGCATAGCGGATCACCTGGAAGAAATTCCCACCCGTGGCTTCAATGGCTTCCACCGGGCCGGAATCAATATGCTCGATTTCTTCCGAGAAGAGTTTGGCCAGTGCTGCCACAGAGTGGATGGTAAGCGCGATGACGCCCGCGAAAGAACCCAACCCCACCCAGACGATGATGATAAGACCCCAGACCACCGTATCCACCGCACGGACGATGTTGAGGATGCCACGTGTAAAGTAGTAGATGGGCAGTCCGCCGGGGACTCGGCGCATGATATTGTGCGCCGCAAGAAAGCTGACCGGGATTGCCAGTATTGTGGAAAACAGGGTGGCCATCAAACCAATGGCGATGGTCTCGACGATCTTGCCGGTCTCAAAGCCTGGCACCCTTTGCCCCACTTCATCCGCTTTACCGAACCAGACATCCCAGATGGTGGCTGTGATCTTGCTCTTGCCGCCAAAAATGCGGGCAACATTATCACTGACGAATATCTGCGGCCCAACTTCACCATGCAGTTTTGTATCGGCGTAGTTCCACATGCATTTCCAACCGCAGACAACCACCTTTTCGCCTTCATAGGTTGAGAAGAAATCGGGGTTGGCCAGTTTGGTCATGACTACTTTGGCATCACCAATCCTTGTCACAAGGCGATCCATCTTCACGCCCGTGACCACATAACCGATCACATACAGAATGACCGCAGCGGCAAGGAACGCCCATACCACTGAAGATTTCTTCCCCTCAGCGAGCAGAAAAGCATCCAGAATATTCCAGAGGTAGAAAACCACTAGAGGGATGAGAAGCCAGGAGAATGAATCCCCGTTCGCCATCTGCACCTGGCCGATCTGGAATGTTTCGAAGCTCCATTTCACCATGAAGCCAAGCACTACTGCAAACAGGAAGATGGTAATTCCGCGCCAGGTTTTCTTTTGAATGAATTGACCTGAGCCAGGGATCAAAATGGAAAAGAATGGCGATATCTTCTCGATCTTGTTTTTACTTTGTATCTGTGACGATTCAGAATTCATCGGATAATCTCATTTCAATGGAATTTGATGTCTCAGATCACTTCAATTCGCTCGGCTTCTTTGCCATAGATCTGCTTGAACTGTTTATCATCGATCTCTTTGGGCAACCCCTGGAACACCAGGTAGCCATCCTTGAGCGCAATGGCGCGCGTGGCATAGCGGTGGACAAGGTCCAGGAAATGCAGGCTGCAGATCACGGTGATTCCGTATTCTTTGTTCAACTTCTCAAGGTATTTCAAGATCGAATGGGCAAGCACGGGGTCAAGCGAAGCCACCGGTTCATCAGCAAGGACCATTTTGGGTTCCTGCATCAAGGCGCGGGCAATGCCAACACGCTGCTGCTGACCACCGGATAATGAATCGGCACGGACGTCGATCTTGTCAAGCAAACCGACCATGTCGAGGTTCTTGCGTACATTATCATGATCCTCTTTGGAGAAGACATGGAAAAGACTTGGGATCGTAGGAGCGTAACCCAACCTGCCGGAGAGGACATTGGTATTCACCGAAGACCGTTTGACCAGGTTGAACTGCTGGAAGATCATGCCAATCTGGCGGCGTATCTTGCGGATGTCGCTGCCGGTGGCCGCGGTCACATCAACCCCGTTCCAGGTGATCTTCCCGGATGTGGGCTCAATAAGGCGGTTGATACAACGCAGCAACGTTGACTTACCGGAACCGCTCAAACCGATCACAGCAAGGAATTCTCCCTCTTCCACCTCAAAACTGACGTCATTGAGCGCCTGGGTGCCGTTGGGATAGGTTTTGCATAGGTTTTCGATTTTTAGCATTTGGGTTACCGACCTGCGAAATGGATTTTTAAAAATGTATAAAAAATAATAGCTAAAAAAAATCTGGCAGGCCTTTCGACCTGCCAGAAAGGCGTATGGAATTACTTCACCAGAGATGCAGGATCAACACCGGCATCGGTGAGGGTCTGTGCAAATTCATCATAGAAGGTGGCGTCGATGGCGACGAGACCATTGATGTTGTACAGGTCCTTGAGAAGCTGGGCACCGGCCTCATCGGTTGCCATCTTGAGCATGGCTTCGACGATGGTAGCCTGGAGAGCGGGATCGAAGTTCTTGATGAACTGAACGCCGTCATTGGGGATGGCCAGGGTGTCATAGAAGGGGACAACAGCCGTGGCAATGTCGGGGTAGGTGGCAGCCAGGTCAGCAGATTCATCGGTGAGGACGTTGATGTAGGTCACGCCTGCGTCGCAGTCGCCATTGTAAACGGCGATGGCAACGTTGTTGTGTGAACCAGCATTGGTGACAGTGATGTCACCGGCGTCAGCATCGATACCAGCGGCTTTAAGGATGATGTTCGGGACAATATAGCCGGAGGTCGAGTTGGGATCCACGAAGCAGAAGGATTTTCCTTCGAGATCAGCAAGCTCGGTGATACCGGAATCAGCCTTGGTGATGAACTGGCCACGATAGTACGGCTGCATGGTACCGGCGAGGTCCTGGTCTGGGCTGATGTCGTTCACAGCCAACTTGCGGACAACAGCCAGCGCAGGCTGAACATCATACTTGGATTCAGCAAGCAGAACCGAGAAGGTGTTCAAGAAACCGATGTGGGCCTTCTCAGCACCCATGGCCTCGATGGAGGCGGCGAAGCTGGTACCAACTTCGATCTGGAAGGACAGACCGGTTTCGGCGTTCAACCAGTCAGCAATGCCCTGTCCGGCGGTCGTGATCTTGCCGGTGTCGCCAGAGGGGACGAAGGTGATAACGCAGGGGTTATCGGTCGTTCCGCAGGTGACGTAGGTGGGGGCAGCTTCGGTCGGGACAGGAGTCTCGACAACAGTCGGTTCAGCCTTGGCGCAAGCGCCGAGAAGCATGGAACCAATCACGAGCACTGATACTACAAAAAACAGTACACTCTTCTTCATTACTCTCCTCCTCACAAATTAAAAAGGCTTGCGTTTGAAACGCACAAATAATCATATAACAATAATTGCCAAAAGGCAAGCGAAGAGGTTAACGCTTGCCTTAAAATTCAACAGCAACAAAATTCTATTCTTCGGAATACCCGCAGATCGCCAGGGCCCGCGGGCCGGTGTGTACTCCCAGAACCGGGGAGACGATACTGATGATCATCTCTGCTGGATGGAATTCTTCACGGATTCTGGCAGCCAGGCTCTCGGCTTCGGCCAGGGCCGCGTTGTGCAGCACGGCTATATGCAGCGGACGGTTGATATCAACTTTTTTGAAGAAACTTGTGTACAGTTTTTCGATCGCCTGCGAACGTGTGCGCGAGATATCACCAGGCTCCACTAACCCGCTTTCGTGATTGACGCGGATCTGAGGTTTAATTTTAAGCACTCCGGAAATCAAACGGGCTGCCCCGGCAATGCGCCCACCCTGGAACAGATAATCCATCGTTTCCAGGATGATATGGTAATGCAGGTTCCTGCGTACCTTTTCAGCAGCTTCCACCATGCGCAGGGCATTACCGCTCTTTTCACGCTCACGGGCGGCTGCCAGCAATTGCCAGCCCAGACTCATCGAATTTGAGCGCGAATCAACGATATGAACAGGCAGCGAGAACCCTTCGGCGGCCGTTCGTACAGATCCAATTGTGCCGCTCATGGCGCTGCTGATGACAATGGCAACGATCTCTTCAGCGCCGTCAGTACGCGCCTGCTCAAAGGCCTTGAGAAAATCGCGCGGGGTTGGCTGTGACGTGGTTGGTATTGTTGGATCGGTGGATAAGCGCGTATAGAAATCCTCGGGGGTAAGCTCGATCCCGTCCAAATATTGTTTACCACCCCACACGATGGTAAGAGGAACAACATAGATGTGATAATTTTCCCGCAATTCGCTGGGAATATCGTTGGTACTATCGGTCACCAGGGCGATCTTGTTTGACATGGGCTCTCACGTTTTTTGTAGGATTATATTGACCGATAGTAATTTTCGCATGTGCCATTGGATATATTTCCTGAAAAATGGGAGAAATCAGGATTCTTCAACACGATTAGTCCTCCCGGTCGTATAATCCACTGATTGCAGATTTTTTCAGGATTTGATTAATGATAAAAAGATTCTTTGGCACCTTCCGGGAATACCCCGGCACATTTTGGACACTCATTGGCGCGCTTTTCATCGATCGCGTGGGTGGAGCGTTGATCTTCCCGTTCCTGGCCCTGTACCTGACTTCCAAGTTCTCGATCAGTATGACCGAGGTGGGTGTTCTTTTTGCGATCATCTCGATTTGCAGCTTCTTTGGCTCTATGATTGGCGGCGCTCTGACCGATAAATTCGGCCGTCGCAAATTGATGATCTTTGGGTTGATCTCTTCTGCGGCAAGTATGCTCATCATCGGTCTGGCGAACGACATGCGCGCCATCTATATCGCGTCCGTGCTTGTTGGTCTGCTCTCTGATATCGGCCACCCCGCTACTCAGGCCATGGTCGCCGATATCCTGCCCGAAGCCAAACGGTTGGACGGGTTTGGGGTCCTGCGTGTTGTAGCCAACCTGGCCGTCACAATCGGGCCTGCCGTTGGCGGTCTCATCGCATCCAAATCGTTCGTCTATCTCTTTATCATCGACGCAGTTGCCAGCACCCTGACCGCGCTGATCGTCCTGTTCATCCTTCCTGAAACGAAACCCGAAGTGAACGAAGGCCAAAAAGCCCCCAGCATCCTGCAGACCTTCAAGGGATACGGTGTTGCCCTGAGAGACGGTATCTTCATGTTATTCCTGGCAGTGACTGCCATCAGCACGCTGGTCTACATGCAAATGAATTCGACGCTCTCGGTCTATCTGCGCGACTTCCACGCCATTGACACGCGTCACTTTGGTTACATCATCAGCATGAACGCGCTGATGGTGGTGGTCTTCCAATTCTGGGTGACCCGCAAGATCTCAAAATACCAACCCATGTTGCTCATGACCGTTGGCACATTGCTTTACGCCATCGGATTTGCGGCGTATGGATTCGTGGGTACCTATGTGCTTTTTCTGGCAGCCATGGTGGTCATCACCATCGGTGAGATGATCGTCAGTCCCACCTCAAGTGCTCTGGTAGCCAGATTGGCTCCAGCTGATATGCGCGGGCGCTACATGGCGGTCACAGGCTTTAGCTGGATCATCCCTTCGATGATCGGCCCTCTGGCTGCCGGGTTGGTGATGGACAACCTGAACCCGGACTGGGTCTGGTATGCCTGTGGTATTTTGGGACTGATCGCCACACTGGGTTTCTTCATCCTTTACAAGGCATCTTCATCCAGGTTGTCGAAAACACAGACTACTGAAGAAGTATGAGGAAACAGGCTGCTCACATTGATTGGGCAGCCTGTTTTTGTTTCAACAAACGGATTTTTGGGGAAATTTTACTATTTGTAAACGGAATTCACAGAACCAACTGGTAGTAAAACCTGCTGTAAAATATAAGAATCCCGAATAGGTAGGATAAACCATGATCAATCCACATCCTGAACTCCCTGAATTAGAATATGTAAAGCCTGCCTCTCTTGTTGAGGCAAGCCGGTTCCTGAAGGAACACGACAGCGAAGCCCGACCTTTCGCGGGTGGAACGGACTGTTTCGTTCGGATGCGAGACGGGGTAATGAAATTAAAATACCTGGTAGATGTCAAAGGATTGAATGGCACTCAGGACTTGTCCTTCGACCCCAAGAAAGGGCTCACCATCGGTGCGGCGGTGACCATGAACAAGGTTGCAGACAATGCTGATGTAACCTCGCATTATCCTCTTCTGTCTCAGGCTGCCGGTTCAGTGGCAAGCTACCAGTTAAGGAATCGGGCTACCGTTATCGGCAACATTTGCAATGCCTCACCGGCGGGTGATACCATCGGTGCGTGCATCGCTTATGAAGGCGTTCTGAATGTTCACGGTGAATCTGGAATGCACCAGGTACCGCTAAGCAACTTCTTCCTCGGACCAGGCAAGACTGTCCTCAAAACAGGTGATATCGTTGTCTCCATAACGCTGCCTCTCCCCAAGGAAGGCTCATTTGGTGTATATAAAAAACTTGGGCGCAATATAATCGGTGATCTGTCGATCATAGGCGTGGCTGTTCTGGGTTATCCATGCCAGGAATCACCCTCAGGATACCAGTTCAGGATTGTCCTGGCCTCGGTTGCGTCCGTACCCTTCGAAGCCTTCAAAGCTGAGGCTGTGCTTGCGAAAACGAAGATCACAAACGATGTGATCGCCGAAGCTGCACTGGCAGCGATGGAATCGGTTAAGCCAATCGATGATGTACGCGGTTCTGCCCGTTACCGCAAATACATGGCCAGAAACCTGACCCGCGAAACCATAAGCGAGGTTTGGGCAAAGATCGGGAAGCACGGATAAATACGGAGCTATAATGACATTAACCCATATCACGATAACAGTGAACGACCTTGCCGAAACACTGGACGTGCCCCAGAATATGACCTTGCTGACAATGCTGCGCGAGAAGTTATCTCTGACAGGCACCAAGAACGGCTGCACTGCCGGTGAATGCGGCGCATGCACAGTCTTGCTCAACGGTGAACCCGTGAATAGCTGCATGGTGTTGGCCGCTGAATGCGACGGCGCAGACATCACCACAGTGGAAGGCCTTGCCCGTGAAGGCAAACTGAGCAGGGTCCAGGAAGCCATCATCAAGAGCGGAGGGGTGCAGTGCGGTTTCTGCACACCGGGAATGCTTATTTCCGCCAGTGCTTTGTTAAAGCGGGACCCCCACCCGACCGAAGATGAGATCCGCAAGGCAATTGTAGGCAACCTGTGCCGCTGCACCGGTTACGTGCGCATCGTGGATGCGATCAAGGAAGCTGCAAAGTAATCCGGCTTCCACCTTATTTTGCATAATAACTGTTCTCTCAAGGAGCCAGAATATGGCAAATATGAGATCAAAAGAACAAACATCCAGCACGATCGGTGCAAGTCTGCCAAGAAATGACGTATATGAAAAAGTTACCGGTACTGCCACATTTACCGATGACCTGCAATTCGGAGGTAAGCTGCTTTACGCCCGTGTAAAGCGCAGCCCATACCCGCATGCGCTCGTCAAGAAGGTGGACGTCACCAAGGCCAAAGCCCTGCCGGGTGTAAAAGCCGTGATCGTTGGTGCGGATTTCCCGAACAAGATTGGTCTTTACCTGAAAGACAAGACCATCTTGGCTACCGACCGGGTGCGCTTCATTGGGGAACCGGTGGCCGCTGTGGCAGCCGTGAGCAACGAGATTGCCATGAAAGCACTCGAGCTCATCGACATTGAATACGAAGAACTTGAAGCCATCTTTGATCCGGAGTACGGAGCGTCACCAGAAGCTCCCCTCATTCACCCTGACCTGGGAAATTACTCATGGCCTAACTTCATCTTCCCCAAGCCCGGCACCAATATCGCCAACCATTTCAAGATCCAGAAAGGCGACATCGAAGCCGCCTGGCCGAAATGTACCCATATCGTAGAAAAGACCTTCCGTATTCCGCATATTCAACACGTGCCCATCGAAACACACGTAGCCATTGCCCAGCAGGATGAAAAGGGCAAGATCACATTATGGGCATCCTCGCAATCGCCGTTTGCGCAGCGCGCGCTCATCGCCGACGCGCTGGGGATCTCTCCCACCGACATCCGTGTCATCGCTCCTTTTGTTGGCGGCGGGTTCGGCAGTAAAGCCGGCGTCACCATGGAAGCCATTCCAGTCGCCCTGGCCACCAAATGCAAGGGCTGGCCGGTGAAGTTGATCCTCACCCGTGAGGAAGAGTTTTTTACCAACTTCGTTCGTCAGGGTCTTGTCATCCACGTGAAGGTTGGCTGCGATAAAGACGGCAAGCTGCTGGCCTTGAAGAACCTCATGTATTGGGACGGCGGCGGCTCGACCGAGTACGGCGTCAACGTCACCCGCGCCGGCGGCTATTCCAGCTCCGGCCCGTATGATATCCCCAACATTCGCACCGATTCCATTTGCGTGTACACCAATCACCCCATCGGTGGTGCCTACCGCGGTTTTGGTATGTCAGAGCTACATACCGGGCTTGACCAGGCCATGGACGAATTGGCTGAAAAAGCCGGCCTTGATAAACCCGAATTCCTCAAGTTGAACGGCGTCAAGGAAGGTGAGTCCCTGGATACGGGCATGAAGATGCACGCGCACGGTCTCAATCAATGCATCGACAACGTCAGCAAATCGCTGGATTGGAACGGGCCCCGCACTCCCAGTTCACCCTGCAAATTGCGCGGCAAGGGCATTGCCATCGCCTGGAAGGCCCCCGCCATGCCCCCCAACGCCGGTTCAAGCGCCTGGGTGGAATTGGCCGAAGACGGCCATATCACCATCGGCCTGGGTGGTCAGGAGATCGGACAGGGCACATTCACCGTCATGGCTCAGATGGCCGCAGCGGCCCTGGGTGTGCCGTACGAACATGTCCGCGTCGCCGGTCCCGTTGATACACAGTACAGCCCCTACGAATGGCAAACAGTGGCCAGCCGCCTCACCTGGAGCATGGGTAATGCCATCCGTGCCGCGGCCGCAGACGCGCGCCGCCAGATACTGGATGTGGTTGCTGAAGCCTGGAAAGAGAATCCCGAAGACCTGGATATCATTAACGGTATCGTGGTCTCATACAAGACTGAAAACGAAACCTCGCTGAAGAACATCGCGGTCTATGGTATGCCCCGTGAGAACGACCAGGGTTGGATTGGCGGCCCCATCATCGGGCGCGGAAACTTTATGCCCACCTATGTTACTGGTCTTGACCCTGAAACCGGACAGGGTACCCGTTCTGTGGTGCATTACACCGTCGGCTGCGAAGGTCTGGACATCGAGATCGATAAGAACACCGGTCAGATCACGGTCTTGAAAGCCGCTGCTGCCTTTGACGTGGGACACGCTATCAACCCAACCCTGGTCAAATCACAGATAGAAGGCGGGTTTGTGCAGGGATTGAGTTCAGCCATGTTTGAAGAGATCAAGCTCAAGCAGGGTGTGATGACCAACCCCAGCTTTGTGGATTATCGCATCGCCACCGCTCCGGATGTGGCCTTTCCCCTTGAAACACCCTACGTGGAAGTGCCGCAGGACGATGGCCCCTGGGGCGCACGCGGTATTGGTGAGCACCCCATGGTTCCCACCATTGCCGCGCTTGGAAACGCCATCTACGACGCCACCAAAGTCCGTCTGCCCGGTCCGCCGTTCAGCGCTGAAAAGATCTACCTGGCCATGCTCGATGCCGGTATGATCGATTAATCTGGCACGCCAGGAATCACCTTTTTCGGAGGTTTCACATGGAAACATTTGACCTGATCGTACGTAATTGCACCCTGCGAGGTACCCCCGCGGGTGCAGTTGATGTTGCGGTAAAAGAAGGAAAGATTGCTGCCATCGGACCAAAGATCGCGGGGAACGCTGCTGAAGAATTGGACGCTGCCGGCAACCTGGTGACGGAATCCTTCGTAAACACCCACCTGCATCTCTGCAAGGTTTACACACTGATGATGATGGATGAAGCCGCCCTCAAAGACTATCACGGCGCCGATATGGGTAAAGCCATGACCGCCATCGAACTCGCCGCCAGGATCAAGGAAAACTACGACGAAAAATGGATCATCAAGAATGTGCGCAAAGCGGTGGCCCTGGCCGGACGATACGGTTGTACCCATATCCGCGCCTTCGCTGATGTTGATTCCAAGGCCAAGCTGGAAGGGGTTAAAGCGCTCATCCGTGCCCGCGAAGAATTCAAGGGCATTGTCGAAATCCAGGTGGTGGCCTTTGCCCAGGATGGCCTTGTGCGCGAACCGGGTGCCGAAGAGCTGTTGCGCCAGGCCATGAAACTTGGCGCTGATGTGGTCGGCGGTATCCCCTGGATCGAATACACCGATGCCGATATTGCCAAACACGTTGAGATCTGCTTCAAGATCGCGAAGGAATTCGACAAGCCTGTCTCAATGCTGGTAGACGATGCCGGTGATGCCGGTCTGCGTTCACTGGAACTTATGGCGCTCGAAACCATCAAAACCGGCTGGCAGGGTCGTTCGCTGGCTCACCACGCCCGCGCGATGGCACTTTATGCCAAGCCTTATCTGCAAAAACTGGCAGCATTGCTCAAGAAAGCCGATATGGGCGTTGTCAGCGATCCGCACACCGGGCCGTTGCACGCACGCGTGCGCGAGTTACAGGAAGAGAACGTGCTCGTCTGCCTCGGTCAGGATGACATCTCTGATGCCTATTATCCTTACGGACGCAATAATATGCTCGAGGTGGCTTTCCTCAACTCCCACCTGCTCTGGTACACCACACGTGAAGACATGGAAACCTTATATGATATGGTCACCAGAAATGCAGCCAAAGCCATCGGGCTGTCTGACTTTGCGCTCAAGGTTGGAGCTCCTGCTAATTTTGTAGTGCTGGATCAACCCAACGTGCTCGAAGCGCTGCGCTTCCACGAAAGACCAATCTACGTCATCAGCCACGGAAGGTTGATCGACCAGAAAGAAATGGACAAGATTATCAAAGAGAACAAGTAATAAAAAGGAGCAAACACCGTGGAATAACCACGGTGTTTGCATTAAGAGACACTCAAAATCGTTGGCGAAATTGCATGACAATCAACTTTTCATGATGCTATTTGTATCACTTGCAACTTTTATAGAACCCCTCTAGACTGTAGCATACACCAATTTTGTATTTTTCCAGTTCTAATTATCGGAGGATCTAATGGAAAAAATGGACAAGGGTTCCGAAGCCGCAAACAAGAAACTTCTTGAGCTTCGCGACCAAATGAAACTGGGCGGAGGTGAAAAACGCATCGAAGCCCAACATGCCAAAGGCAAGAAAACCGCCCGCGAACGTGTGGACGCGCTTCTTGACGAAGACTCCTTCCAAGAACTCTTCGGCCTGATGAGGAACCGTCATACTGACTTCGGCATGGACAAGGAAAAGATCCTTGGCGATGGCATGGTCGCCGGTTTTGGTAAGATCAATGGCAGACGTGTTTGCGTGTATGCTCAGGATTTCACCGTCATGGGTGGCTCTTTTGGTGAAGTTGCCGGAGCCAAAGTAGCTGCTTTGATGGACCTGGCCATGGAATCCGGCGTCCCTATCATTGGTATCAATGATGGTGGCGGCGCGCGTATCCAGGAAGGCGTTTTCAGCCTGGCAGCATTTGGTGAAGTCTTCTATCGCAACACACTTGCCTCCGGTGTCATTCCCCAGATCAGCATAATTACCGGTCCATGCGCTGGCGGCGCAGTCTACTCGCCTGCCTTGACCGATTTCATCATCATGACCAAGGGTATCGGTAATATGTTCATTACCGGTCCAGAAGTCATCAAGACCGTCACCGGCGAGGAAGTGGACACGGAGACACTCGGCGGGGCCGTGGCTCATGCAACCACCAGCGGCGTGGCCCATTTTGCTGCAGATGATGAGGACCAGGCATTCGAGACCGTCCGCGCTCTGCTCAGCTACCTGCCCGAGAACAACAAAGTGCAAGCACCTTTGGCTCAAGCGACCGATGATCCCTGGCGCATGGACAAGGAACTGGATACCATTGTTCCCACCGATCCATCGGCCTCGTATAACATGAAAGACGTCATCACGCGTGTCTTTGACCGTGGTTCTTTCATGGAGGTCATGGCCGGATTCGCTCAGAACGCTATCATCGGTTTTGCCCGCTTGCACGGTCAACCCGTGGGTGTGGTTGCCCAGCAGCCCGCCGTTATGGCCGGTTGCATCGATATTGATGCGTCAGACAAAATGGCTCGCTTTGTCCGCTTCTGCGACGCCTTTAACATCGCCCTGGTCACCTTCAGCGATTCTCCCGGTTTCCTTCCCGGTGTCGACCAGGAACACAATGGCATCATCCGCCATGGCGCCAAGATCTTATACGCATTCTCTGAAGCCTCGGTTCCCAAGCTCACCGTTGTCACCCGCAAGGGCTACGGCGGCGCCTATATCGTTATGAGCAGCAAACACATCCATTCTGACCAGGTTTTTGCCTGGCCCGGCGCTGAGATTGCTGTCATGGGTGCTGAAGGTGCAGTTTCAATTTTGTATCGCAAAGACTTGCAAGCCAAGAATGATTCCGGCGAAGAACGTGCCCGCCTGGTGGCAGAATACAAAGACAAATTCTCCAACCCCTACAATGCAGCAGCATCCGGTTATGTAGATGATGTCATCCTGCCACACGAAACCCGCCCGCGCCTGATCGCAGCCCTTGAACTGTTGCGCGACAAACAATTCCACGGCCCTGCCAAAAAGCACGGCTGCATGCCGCTGTGATCCAGCGGATGATAAAGAGGAGGTGTTCTCTTGAGCAGTGATATGGCAACAGGATTGGTAGTCAGCGGCGTAGGTCTTACAATCACGTTCTTTTCCCTTTTGGTTTTCATCGGGGTCATTCTCGCCTTGAAAGCGATCTTCCCCTATAAAAAAGAACCTGAAAAGGCTGAAGAAGAGGCTCCGGCGGTAACGAGCAGTGGCAACGATGAAGAAATCACTGCGGCAATTGCTGCTATCTTGTACTTGCGCAAACGACGTTCAAGCCAGTTGGGTTCTGCCCTTTCTGAAGGCAAAAGCTCATTCTGGACTTCTGATTAATTCCGCCCCTCGTGGGTTAATGGCTTTTTAGGAGAACAAACACATTATGAGCAAGTTGATCAATGTAAAAGTAAATGGAAATTCCTACGAAGTGGCGGTTGGTGATATGCACGCCAACCCGATCTCCGTATCGGTGAACGGTAAAGAGTACCAGGTGGAGATCTCTGATTCCGGTGCCGCAGCATTGCCTGTTGCCGCTTCAGCCCCCATAGGTGCTCCAGTGACAGCCCCCGCGGCGAAAGCTCCCGCAGCAGCGCCTGCCGAACCGGTCGCGAATTCGGTTACCGCGCCCATGCCAGGTACCATTCTGGATATCGCGGTCAAGGCAGGTGACAGCATTACGAAAGATCAGGTAATCTGCGCCCTTGAGGCTATGAAGATGAAGAACCTGATCCGCTCCCCAAAAGCAGGCACTATTGCCAGTGTTGACGTCACTGACGGCCAGAAGGTCAGCTTTGGCGCTGTGATCATCCGCTTCGCGTGAGGAAACCATGGATTTCTCCAGACTTTTAATACTCCTCGATGCATTCAAGCATTTGGAATGGCAAAACATCGTCATGATCGCTTTGGGTGGAGTGCTCATTTTCCTCGCCATCAAGAAAGAATATGAGCCTACTTTGCTCCTTCCCATTGGTTTCGGTGCCATCCTGGCCAACCTGCCTCTCACCGGTGCCACTGAAGCCGGCGGCTGGTTGAAGGTGCTCTATGATGCGGGTATTGCAACAGAATTGTTCCCTCTGTTCATTTTCATCGCCATTGGCGCAATGACCGACTTTGGTCCACTGCTGGAAAACCCAAAGATGGCGCTACTGGGCGCTGCCGGGCAGTTTGGTATTTTCGCCACGTTGCTGCTAGCGCTGCTGCTCAAGTTCCCGCTGAATGAGGCAGCCTCCATTGGTATCATCGGTGCCATTGACGGACCGACCGCGATCTATGTGTCCTCGAAGTTGGCACCCAACCTGTTAGGCCCAATCACCGTTTGCGCCTACAGCTATATGTCGCTTGTGCCCATTATTCAACCCCCCATAATGCGCATCATGACCACCCATGCTGAGAAAACCGTGCGCATGCCATATACGATCAAACCCGTGTCGCGGACAGTACGTGTACTCTTCCCCATCGTGGTCACCATCGTCGTTTCGCTGATCGCCCCCAAGGCATCCCCCCTCATCGCTTCACTTATGTTCGGTAACCTCATCCGTGAATGTGGTGTGGTCGATCGCCTCAACAATGCCGCCCAGAACGAGCTTGCAAATCTGGCTACTATCTTCCTCGGCATCGTTATAGGCAGCACAATGGAAGGCGTCGCGTTCATCCAGACGAAGACCCTGCTTATCCTTGGCCTGGGTTTGCTGGCATTTGGCTTCGACACTGTTGGAGGTCTGCTGCTCGGCAAGATATTGTATCTGCTCTCAGGCAAGAAATTCAATCCTCTGATCGGTGCTGCAGGTATCAGCGCGTTCCCCATGTCGGCACGCATCATCCAGCGTTTCGGTCAGGAGTATGATTATGGCAACTACCTGCTCATGCACGCGATGGGCGCAAATGCTGCCGGTCAGTTGGGCAGTGTGATCGCAGGTGGTGTGGTACTTGCCGTTATGGCCGGTGTTATGTAGTTCTGGTTTCCCATTCCCTGAAGGATACTCTTTTCTCCTTCAGGGAATTTCTATTCATTGCTGATATAGGAATCGTGTTCTTGCGCGACCATGTTTCATCACTACCGGCATTGCTACAGGCCATCGGCATCGGCAACATCGACACAGATTTCTTGAACTGATGAAGATGCTTTTGATGTTCTCAGACTGATCAGATGATCATCAAACCGTAGAAAAGGAGAAAAGAATGAAAATCATCGATTTGACTTTGCCATTGGGAATTGGCACACCAGCCTGGCCCACTTATGAACCTCTACAGATCAAGTATTTCAAACGCCTGGCACCCAATGGCGCCAACGGCCAACTCGTTACTCACTCCAACCACCTGGGTACTCACCTGGACGGCGAATGCCATTTCTGGACTGCCGGCAAGGACATCGCGTCCCTGGACATGGATTACCTCGTCCACGATGCCGCAGTGGTTGACTTGAGCGATTGCGCCGGCGATTACGACGTCTACACCAGCAAGATGGTCACCGACCGCGTTGAAGTGCGCCCCGGCGACATCTTAATGATCCACACCGGCTACCATCACTTTGGCTGGGATATGCCCGAAGCTGACGAAGTGCGCTACATGGTGCAGCACCCGGGTCCCGACCGCGAATTCGCTGAATGGGCCAAGAAACTGCAACTGCGTTGGATTGGCGTTGACTGCGGTTCAGCTGACCATCCCATGAACACCATTATCCGCAACTGGATGCCGCGTCAAGCCAGGGTGGCTGATAAGGTGTTCAAGAAGAAATTTGGTAAGTCTCTCGAAGAATTTTTCACCGACGACAAATATCAACTCATGCACCTGGAAATGTTCAACCATCATGTGCTGCACGCTGAATGCATCGGCGGTGACCTGGACCTCTTGCTTAACCGCCGTGTTCAGATCGGTTTCTTCCCGTGGCGCTTTGTGGACGGCGAGTCCTCGATAGGCCGTTGTGTGGCATTCGTCGAGGACGGCGAGTATGAGAAACTGATGGCCAAGAAGGCCACCATGCCCAAATCCAAATTCGGTGACTGCTACGAACCGAAGCATGTCGAGTCGTTGAACAAGATCACTGCTGATAATATCGCGTAGGATTCATCAATAGAAACGGTGCGCCAAAAGCGCACCGTTTGCGTTATTTCAGGAAACCCCTAAAAATGGGGACATAACCCTTCCCTCTTGATAGCCTCTTTCCTCATTACTGGTGTTTATTGTAGAGGTTACATCCAATTTTGGGTGTGAGAAACGCGCTTATTGGGGAATCTCGCCATCATAAATGACGGCCATGTTCCCAAGCACTCCCCACGATGTCAGGAATGTATCGGCGGGTACATCATAGAATTTTCCATTGCTCATGAAACGGATGGTGTCGGCGCTGACGTCGTATCCGGTGAGAATGACGGCATGTTCGTATGGAGCAACCACTGCAGTGCGGCCCTCGGAATCGACATAATTCACCGGCACGCTCCAGACCATCCGGCCGATGACCCAAGCAATAATGGGCTTGGATTCGGAGAGCATTTGACGCACATCGTCAATGGTGTAACCCTTGACGCTCTTGGCAGGCAATCCGTACTGCACCAGAAGATCGGCCACCGGCCCGGAATGTACCCCATAGGCATTGGGTGGGATCTGCCCCCACTGGCTGTTGACGTCGCCGACAAATCCGTAATCAGGGTTGTCAGAATGCGGCAGGGCGACCTGGAAATCATACTCCAGGATATCCACATCGAAGTAGCGCGCCCAATCCACGGCCGTGGCGGCCTCGCAGCTCAGTGAGTACGCTTGCGTGTGCCCGATGAGACCCCTTATGTGAAACGAATCTGGATAGGTGTATACCACCTGCGTGGTCTGCGGTTCAAGAGTTGATTGCTCAGGATTCGCTTGCTCCACCACCTCAATAGACAAACCCGCGGTAGTGGGAGATGTTGTTGCAAGCATAGTAGCAACCATGGAATCGATGGTGGCTTGCTGGCTGTTCTGATCAACTTCAGGCATACCCGCGAACACCTGCGCCTGTCTGAGACCTGAACTCTGGGAAGTCTGCAGAACGAGAACCACCAGGAAGATCGCAATAATGGAGAAAATTCCAGCTAGATAGAGATACTTGGTTGCGCGCATGTTTTCCTTACCAATGTGCCTATGATAACCGAAAACACTTGGTGTGAGAAAGATTTTTTTGAAAAACACATCCTTCTCAAAAAATGCCAGTATCAAGATTGGGAATCGAACCTGGGACAACAAGATTAGAGTCGAGCGCTTTATAAACGGAAAGGGCGCAGCCACGTTGCAGTCTATGCACCCCCGAGCGGTGTTTGCGAGAGGGGCTACGCCCATACAAAAACTGTTGTGTGCTTTAGTGCCGAGACTGAGAATCGGAACTGGGACAACAGGATAAAGGTCGTGTGCTCTACATAAGGTAAATAAAAACACTCCCTGTGAGGGGAGTGCCAGTGCCGAGACTGGGAATCGGAACTGGGACAACAGGATAAAGGTCGTGTGCTCTACATAAGGTAAATAAAAACACTCCCTGTGAGGGGAGTGCCAGTGCCGAGACTGGGAATCGGACCCAGGACACCACAATTTTCAGTCGTGTGCTCTACCAACTGAGCTATCTCGGCATTAGTGTTGTATTTTACCTGCTGCTTGTGGATGTGTCAAGAAAATCTTGTTTTCTACCAAGAGAGATTTCTATTCCACAGGGGTTTTGCCCACCTGGAAATCGCAGCAATCCTCGCCCAGGGCACAGCACTGCGTTTCTCTAACTATATAGAATTTTCCTCCGCTCGTCCAGGCCAGGAAGCCCTGCAGCAGGCCAATGGTGAAGTCGCACATGACCGGATGCTTGTTTTCTTGTGTTTCTTCAACCTTGAAATGAAAGTCTTTATCGCCGTTGATCACAGTGACTTTCAAGCCGTATGTTTTTTCGATCCAGCGAGCCAGCAACTCCAACCCGCGTCGTAGCTTTGAGCGAATGGGAAGAAAGCGGTAGGCCACATCCTCAAATCCCATTTCCTGACCGTTTTTTTCCAGAAGATACTTGAAGGCCGCTCGTCCAGAGCAAATGGCCAAACCGTGCGCTCCGGTCCTGCCGTAGAGGCTGTCCATACGCGAGCGTAACGCGGTTAACTGGTCTTGCGCCGTATCGGTCGCCTTCAGGCGTTTGGTTTCTGCGGGACCAAGCACATCTTCCAGTCCCTGCCACAGGTGGCTCAAACCGTTCGCGCCAGCATCAATGTTAATAGATACCATGGATTATCTGCCTCGTTGTGGTTTACTTCTTCTTATCGACTTCTTCAAGGATGGCGTACAGCAGCTCCAGCAGCACGGTCTTGACCGAGCTCTTTTCCTTGGCGATACAGGGGAGCACTTTTATACCCGGGTCGAGGCGCAACGCCAGGCGAATATCTTCTATGTCCCAGGCATCCGGCAGGTCTTGCTTATTTGCCGCGACGATATATGGCGTGGGTGCGTACGCATGAAATGTCTCGAGGATGCTGCGGGCTTCTTTGAAAGTCTCCGGACGGGTGCTGTCAACGATAACAATAAAACCGAGCATTCCTTCCGAAAGGATCTCCCACATAAAGTCAAAGCGTTTTTGTCCCGGGGTGCCAAAGAGGAAGAGTACCAGGTCCTCATCCACTGTGATGCGGCCGAAGTCCATGGCCACAGTGGTCGATTCCTTGATCTTCTCGGCTTCGGCGGTGATCTTCTTTTCGGTGGAGACCACGTCGATCTCGCTCACCGATCGGATCAGCGCCGTCTTGCCTGAGTTGAATGGTCCGGTCACAACGATTTTCACTGTTTGTGTCTGCATCGTTCTCTTCCTTTGCACCTTTATATCGAGCGGATTCTCTCAATTAAACGATTGACCAAACCCCGCTGTCCCTTATAGTCAAAGGGTGTTATTTGTTTTCCACGCATGGACACGGGTTCGCCGTCCGGTCGGATCAGTTCCACCAATCCAGCCTGCAGCAGCGCATATACCACGCGGCGGATCTCCAGTTCATCCATGTCGGTCTTGTCAGCAATCTGTTGGATCGAATTTTTGGGATTGACATAAGAAACCACCTGCCACTCCGCGTCTGACAGGTTAACATTGTGGATGTTCGTTCCCGGCCTGTCGGTGAAACGCATGGCCATCTCAAGACTGGGAATCTCAGCTCTGAGTTCCTCCAGTTCCTGAAGCTTGCGCGCACCCTCAACGATGATGTTTTCCAGGTCGATCTTGGCCGGAATACGGTCGGGAGGAATAAGTTCTCCCGCCTCAAAGTGGAAGAAACCCTCTCCCCAGGTAAGCACACCGCGCATCTCAGCGGAAAGCGAGGATTCCAATACGGTGAATATCTCGTCCTGGGTAACGTACCCGCCATTAACCAGGAACAAACCAGCTTCCTTGTCGCTTTTTCCGGCCAGACGATCGGTCAACAGCTTGAACTGGCTGGGCGAGATCTTTTTTCCCTCATTCAGCCGCTGTAGCAAATTTTTCTCCTGCTGCCCGATCTGGATATTACACAATTGGCCGTTTCGAAAATGGATGCGTGCTTCATCCCTGACGCCTTCAATGTACAGGGTACCAGACTTCCTGGCAATACTGACCAGGTTAAGTAATTGTGTTATGGAAAAATCACGCAGGTTGCCTTTTAAGGCCATACATATCCTAGATGCGGAAAATAGCTCTAGAAATTATACTTACAAGGGAAGAGTAAGTCAATTAACACAATCTTCACATGGCGGCTCTTAACAGGATTGTATATAATCGTTATCGGATAGATACCACATGCCAGACCTCTTTCAGACCCTGTGTTCCTCCGATCTGGACTTCCTCAACCGGCTTGCCCGAGCCTGGAAGAGCGAGCTTCCTGTTCAGGAATTTTCCGCTGCGCTGGAGGATTTTCAAAAACTGGCTAGTGAGCGCGACCTTTTCGATGAGATCATCTCTTCTTTACCCGCGCGGGCTGCTGCTGCATGGGCTTACTTGCTGCAGCATCGAGGTAAAGCCTCCTGGTCGTTATTCACACGCCAGTTCGGCGAGTTGCGCACTTTTGGCGCGGCCAAACGCAGCCGGGAGGAACCTGACCTGCATCCAGTCTCTGCCACCGAAGAACTCTGGTACAGAGGGTTAATCGGACGCGCCTTCCTCGACCTGCCGCCCGAACCGCAGGAGTATGCCTACATCCCCGATGAGTTGCTTGCCTTCGCTGCGCCTGAGGCGCTTACAGCCAACCGGATCGGATTACGCCCGGCATCGGCAGTTGAAAAGCGGGTCGCTTTCATCACCTCAGACGCAATTTTGGACGATATCACCGAGGTGCTGGCTGCCCTGCGCATGAGCCGCCCGGTGGAGGACTTGTTCAAGTCCCGTCCGTATGGATACCGCGATTTCGTTTTCGCTCTGCTGCATGAAACGGGAATCCTCACCCACCCGGCCAACCTTGACGCGACAAAGGTGAAGGACTTCCTGGCCTTGACGCGCGCTGAAGCGCTTTTGCAGCTCTTTAGAACCTGGCGCGGCAGCAAGAAGATCAACGATCTGCGTATGTTGATCGATCTGGTTTTTGAAGGCAACTGGACGAACGACCCTCTGCCTCCCCGCGAACTAGTGCTGGAAAATATCTGCGACTCGGGTACAAAAATGTGGTGGAGCCTGAGCGGATTTATTGCGCAGGTAAAAGAAAAACACCCCGACTTTCAACGCCCAGCCGGCGATTATGAGTCCTGGTTCATCCGCGACGTCACAACGAACGAGCACTTACATGGCGCTGAATACTGGGGACGGATCGATGGCGCGCTGCTGTATTCTCTTCTCACCGGTCCCCTTCACTGGTTGGGAGTTGCAGACCTGGCCAGGAACGAAAAAGACGGCCCAGTTACCGGTTTTAAGCTCTCATCCTTGGGCGAAGATCTCCTGGCTGACCATACACCGGTAAAATGCAGAGTGGAGGATGGCATCATCGTGGTTGGCAGCGACGCTATGCTGCACGTACCCGCTTCTGCGCCCAGAGCCATCCGTTATCAGATCGCTCGCTTCGGTACACCTATGTCTGGCTCAACTTCAGAACGTAAATACCGGATCACGCCCGAATCACTGCGTCAGGCTGCAGAACAGGGATTGAAGGTCAGCCACTTGCTCCAGCTTTTCCAGCAGGCCAAAGTGAAGAATGTTCCTCCCAGTCTGCAACAGCAGTTGGAACGCTGGGAAAAATATGGCTCTGAAGCCACCATCGAGAAGGTCATCCTGCTGCGTCTAGCCCGCCCCGAACTGCTACCCCTGTTGCAAAAGAACCCGCGTACCACGCCCTGCATTATGGCGGTGCTGAACAACCAGAGCCTGCTGCTCAAACCCGGCAAGGTGGAACAGATGCGCCAGGGATTGGCAGAGTTGGGGCTGCTGGCCGACGTGAAAATCGACTCCGATGTATAATTCGATAGTCCCCTGGATGAACACCGGGGGAAATCCTTCGTGAAGAGGTGAATATGACTAAAAGGCTGGAGTGGGTCCAACAGGAACTGGATGGCTTGAAAGAAGCCGGACTGTACAACCGGATCCGCACACTGGGATCCCCGCAGGGACCCTGGTTGATCGTTGATGGAAAAAAAGTGCTAAATTTTTGCTCCAACAACTATCTTGGTCTTGCCAATCATCCCAAGCTCATTGCCGCTGCGCAGGAAGCTCTCAAGAAATACGGGGCCGGACCCGGCGCGGTACGCTCCATTGCCGGGACTATGGAGCTCCACCTCGAACTGGAAAAACGCCTGGCAGCCTTCAAAGGCGTCGAAGCCGCCATCACCTTCCAGTCAGGGTTCTGCGCCAACCTAGCCACCATCCCCGCGCTGGTGGGCAAGGATGATGTTATCTTCTCGGACGAATTGAATCATGCCAGCATCATCGACGGCAGCCGCCTATCAGGCGCACGCATTGTCCGCTTTGCCCATGCCGATCCTGCCGACCTCGAAAAGGTGATCAAAGAGAATGCTGGCACTTTTCGCCGCGCCCTGATGATCACTGACGGCGTCTTCAGCATGGACGGCGATCTGGCCCCGCTCGACAAGGAATACGAAGTCACCAACAAATACGACGTGATGCTCATGGTGGACGACGCGCACGGCGAAGGCGTTGTCGGCCGCGGCGGTCGCGGTATCGTGGATCATTTTCACCTGCACGGCAAGGTGGATGTCGAAGTCGGCACCATGTCTAAGGCTTTTGGCTCTGTGGGCGGCGTCGTTGCCGGTAACGTGCAGATCATCGACTGGCTGCGCCAGCGTGGACGTCCCTTCCTGTTCTCCTCGGCAGTCACCCCGCCCGACGTGGCGGCCTGCATCGCCGGCGTGGAACTGCTTGAATCATCCACCGAACTGGTGGACAAGCTCTGGGACAACGCCAAATACTTCAAAGCAGAGATGAAGTCTTACGGCTTTGATACCGGTGTCAGCACCACTCCCATCACCCCCATCATGCTCGGTGAAGCACCGGTGGCGCAGCAGTTCAGCCGCGAACTCTTCGAGAACGGCGTGTTCGCCATGCCACTCGGGTTCCCCACCGTGCCAAAGGGCAAAGCTCGCATCCGCGTGATGATCTCAGCCGGACACAGCCGTGAGGACCTCGACCAGGGTCTGGCCGCGTTCAAGAAGGTTGGTCAGCAGTTGGGTGTAATCAAGTAACCATCGAAAGCAAAATAAAGAGGTGTGGATTCAACCACACCTCTTATTCTTTTAAGAGCCGCTTTCGCCTCCAATTCAACAACGGCGCGGCCAACTTGCGCACGTAGTACTTGGCCACAATTGGCGAGAGGAATTTGCCGCCATCGCGGTAGTGCACACGCAGCATCTCCGGCCAACAGCGTTCATCGGCATTGATGGTCTTGGCGTCCTTGTGCATGCGGAAGTTTGCCCACACCGGGCCGGGAAAGTATTGCAGCTTCGTCACTGCTGCCAGACGCACCCACAAATCGTAATCCATGGCAAAGTAGAAAGTGGGATCAAGCGGACCCACTTGCTTCCAATACTCAGCCCGGAAAAAGGTGGCGGGCTGCGGAATATGCACATAGCCGCGGCGCAGTTTCTTGAGATCCGTCTGGGCGGCCGGGAATTTGCCGATGACGTGCGAATTCTCATCGATGAAATTCAGATCGCTGTACACCACCCCCACCTCGGGGTGATCGCGTAAATACTTTACAGCCTGGCTGACCGCACCCGAGTTGTAGGTGTCGTCAGAGTTAATATAAGCCAGAATCTGGCCTTTGGCACGATTAAATCCCTTGTTGATGGCGTCGGTCTGCCCTTTATCCTTCTCGGAGACCCAGTAGGCTAGACTTTTAGCGTATATCTTAATGACCTCAATCGTGTTATCGGTTGAGCCTCCGTCGATGACCATGTACTCGATATTCGGGTAATCCTGTTCGAGCACAGAACGCATGGTCTCACCCAGGTATTTGCCCTGGTTGTAAGAAGGAGTGATGATGCTGACCAATTCGTCCATCACGTTTACTTTACCAGCGGGTTCTGCAAGTCAAAGAGGTAATAACCTTCACCCTCTTCGTAGTGGTAATTATCAAACAGGTAGGTGGACAGGTTCGATTGACTTTCAAAGTCATTAATCAACGTCACCAGGAAATATTTGCTGCCTTCGGTCTTCTCAGCAAAAATCTGCTCAAAGGGAACCTCTTCAGCACCTGAGAGGCGTTCCACCACCTGGTCGCCCTGAGTGTCCCATAAACGAGGTTTCACGAAGCCCCAGTAACTCAAGCGATAGCCATAATCATGGGTAAGCGCTGTGATTTCAGTACCATGCCCGATCTTCTCGCCGAGTGCCTTCCAGTAAGTTTCCTCGTAGCGGTAATCCGCTTCAAGTAGATCAGCGCGGGATTTCAAAACCAATAGGACTGAAGCGAAGAGAAACACTCCCAGGATAAACACCCGGGTGAACAGAGCGGGTTTGACCTCTTCCAGTTTCTCCATGAGGATATAAAATATCAATCCAATCCCTAGCGCTACGATCGGGATGAGCGGCAGTTGGTAGTAATTATGGGTGTAGATGTGATAGGCAAAGACGAACCCCTGCAGCAGATATCCAATCCATAGACAGCCGTAAAGAATCCGATGTTCCTTCTTCTTGAAGAGGAAGAATGCCAGCACAGCCAGGAAGAGGGGAAGGTAATCCACCACCGACTTGGCCATCATAAACCAGCTCTGATACCAGTGTGGTTGGATGTAGAGCGCCGGAAAGAAGCGTGAGCCGAAGATCGATCCCGAGTTGTCGCCCATGGTGGCGCTTATGAGGTTGAAGAGCACAGCCGGTAATAGCGAAATAATGGCCATGAGGTAAACACGCCAGTCCTTCAGCGCCTTGACGAATCCACCCGCCAGTACGATACCGATGAATGGCACACCCACGAAGAAAACCGCGGTTGCCTTGACCAACACAGCCAGCCCGGTGAAAGCCGCAGCCAGTATGGCGCGTCCGAGCGTATCCTGCTCCATCCATCGGTACTGGAAAAACAGCGAGGTAAGGATGAGACCGATCATCAATGGATCAGGCTGGAAACTCCGCCCGGCGATGACCCCGAAAGGCAGCAATTCATAGAAGGCCAATGCAGCAACCGCTCCATTGTCGGGCATGAGTTTTCGCGCCAGCAGGAACAGTGGAATACCACCCAGCACCCAGAACAGGCTGGAATACACACGAGGGATGCGGAAATCTTCCTGCCCTACCGCGGCATAAGTCCAGGCGGTGAGATGCTCAAAGATGGTTGGCTCCACCAGTACTTCATCCTGCGCGGTCTGGATACCGAATTCACGCTGCGCATCGGACAGCGCACGGGTGGAGGACACATCCATCTCGTAATAATAACCGCGCGCCAGGATGAGTGAATGAAGTTGGCGCGTGGCAGCAAAATCCAGTGGAGGGTCTGAAAGATCGATAAGACGGGCACCAAATCCAAGCAGGATAAAGAAAGCAACCAGGATAGCTCTCACCCAACAAGTGTTGGGGAAGAAAAGAAGTCTTTCAGAAGGTTTGTTCTCTTTCATGAGGTCCATTATTCCTTGGCCGCCGCGTTCAGGCGTGCTGCCCTAGCCTGTATGCGCCTTTCACGCAGCTTTTCCAGCCCAAGTGGTGCAAAACATGCATATACCATGCGATACCATTCCGGTAAGATAATGTCGGGGGCGAGCAGGAAGCCGCGCCAGTAAGACCGGAACGAACCGCGATAATCACCTGCGTCGAGCAGGTAAAAGGCATTGATACGTTCAGCCCCTGCCTGGATATTGGGCAGCAGCCAGGCAACCTTCTCGGAAAACTCGGGGGTGGCGCGCATCCATTCCACAATGTGGTAGGCGTCTTTGCCGAATTCGGCCGCCTGAGAGAGGTTCTTGCAATCCTCGTGATAGTGGGCACCCGCCCAGAGCTGAGGTACATACTTGATGCCTGCCTGAATCCCCATACGAAGCCACAATTGGTGATCAAGCATGAAGTGGTATTTTAAGTCGAGGTAACCGGCTTTTTCGAGTACAGAGCGGCGCATGAACACCGCCGGCTGACCGATGATGTGAAAGGTCATTAGGTCGGCGAGCGTCCAGTCACCGTAGTGCAGGTTGTTGAGGATGCGTCCGTCTCTATCCACCACTCGCACATCGCCAAACACCAATCCAACATCCGGGTTGGCTTGTAATGCAGCCACGGCTGCTGAAATGGCTCCCGGCTCGTAGTAATCATCAGAATTAACCCAGGCGATGAACTCACCTTTCGCACGGGCAAATCCCTTATTGATGGCGTCTGCCTGTCCTTTGTCCTTCTCAGACACCCACCAGGCCAACCGTTTGGCGTAACGCTTGATGATGTCGACACTGCCATCAGTGGAGCCACCATCGGCCACCAGGTACTCGATGTTCGCATAATCCTGGTCCAGAACAGACTTCATCGTCTGCTCCAGGAAAGCAGCCTGGTTATAACTGGGGGTGATGATAGAAACAAGAGTTTTTTCGGTCATTTTAGAAGAGACCTTTGTAATCAGCCTTGGGGAAGACGGTCAGCTTGCCACCCACTGTGGCATCGATAATCTCGCGCCCGGCTTTCTTGTAGGATTCACATGCCATGGCGTAGGCAATCTCCGAAGTTTCCAGGTCAGGCAATTGCCAGCGGAATCCCTTTCCAAAATATGCCGGGTTAAAGTGGTTGGGGTCGTCGCCTCCGGAAACAACAGTTGTATTCGGCTTGCCTTGGGTGGTGAAACTATGATCCACTCCAATAAGGATCACCTGTTTGAAGCCAAGGTGGAAAGCCAACTGCATGGCCACATAGGTAACTGTTGCGCCTTCCCATAACCTTCCGGCTGCGTCGCCGCTGAAGCAGGGTAGTTCATAGGAAGTGTAGAGGTAATGAAGGTTCTGGGCTGGTTGGATCCATTTACGCCCGCGCCAGGAGACAAAGGTGGGGATGGGCAGCTTTCGGATATCTTCGGCGCACTGCTCGATCACCAGGTCGTTCACGGTCAGCAGCATGGAGGTTTCATAACCGAGTTCAGGAAATGCCAGATAGAAGCGGTTCATGCCGATGGTGAACTCATCTTTCAGCAGTGATAGATCAGTGTTTTTCAGGCTGGGCCCGTTGCCGATGATGAAACATCGTTCACCGACATGTGTATCTTTAAGCACGTTGATACGACGGATGGACTCCGCGCGCCAGGGATGCAGGCGGCTTTCAGGCCAACGGCTGGCCAGTTTAAGAGCATCGCGCGTATTGCGTAGTGAGTTGACAACGGGTTCAGGCAGAGTTTTTATGATCTTTGCACGCATCATTCTACTCCGTGCTCAAGCGGGCTGTAGCGCCACCATCGACCACCAGGGCTTGCCCGGTCATGAATGAGGATTGTTCCTCATCTGCGAGGAAATAGATGGCGTGAGCGATCTCGGCAGCCTGCCCAATGCGACCGTTCACGGTCTTACGAGCCAGGTTATCCAGGCGCTCGTTGATGGAAGGACCGCTCAAGTTGCCGCGGTTCATGCTGTCGCGCAGCATGGGGGTATCCACCGCACCGGGGAGGACAGCGTTGACGCGGATGTTGTCCTTTGCAAATTCAATCGCCATGGCACGCGTAAGTGCCAGGATACCTCCCTTGCTGGCAGCGTAAGCCGCGATACTGGCCGAGGTCTGCACGGCATGCACGGAGGAAACGTTGACAATGGCAGCGTGACCGGCTTTTACCAGCAATGGATGCGCGTAGCGTGCGCCCACAAAGGTCGGGCGCAGGTTGGTGGCAATGGTCTGATCCCACTCCTCCACACTCGTTTCGATGATGGGCTTGTGGATCTGCACCGCTGCATTATTCACCACAGCATGAAGCACCGGAGAGAATTCAGCTGCTTTTTTGTAGATATCAATGATATCTTTTGGATCGGAGACATCCTTGTGAATAAAAAGACCATTCTCAGGGAATCCAGCACCGAACTTATTGCGGTCGACGCCGATGACGATCCAACCCTTCTCGGCAAATAGCTTGACCACGGCGCGGCCAATCCCTCCGGCAGATCCGGTGACCAGTACGATTCGTTCGTTTTTTGACATTGATCCCTCGCAGGTTATTTTTTTACCCATTCGTCAAGATCGTCGGTTGGAATACCCAATCCGGCGAGAAGATTGCGGATGGTGTTCCAATGCACGCGCTCCCAGGCTTGCGGACTGGAATTGGAGTTATGTGAAGCGAGCATGACGTTGTCCATCTTCAGTAGAGGTGAATCCTGCGGTAGCGGTTCGAACTCGAACACATCCAGCGCTGCCCCTGCGATAGTTCCGGCCTGCAAGGCTGCAACGAGCGCTTTTTCATCCACTACCGGGCCACGCGAGGTATTGATAAGTACGGCGTCCTTTTTCATCCAGGACAATGTCTCAGCGTTGATCAGGTGGCGGGAGGTGGGATTGAGGTCAGGGTTGATGCTCACAAAATCAGCCTGTTGCAGTAAATCTCTCAAGCTGGTCATTTCCACTTTGTTCTCAAGCAGAAAATCCGGCGCGATGGGCTGGATGTCATTACCAAGAATGGTCATGCCAAACGCGCGTGCGCGGCGGATGACCGCCTTGCCCACGTTGCCCACACCCACCACACCCAGGGTGCATTCCGAAAGCGACCGCCCCGGAATCTTTTGCCAGACACCGGCCTTCATGGCCTTGTCCATCCAGGGCAGGCGGCGGGCAAAGGTCAGCATGTAACCAATCACCGAATCAGAGACTGGCAATGTGAACGCATTCGGGGTGTTCTTGAGCTGCACGCCCAGTTCAATGCAAGCCTGTTTGTCGATGGAATCGATGCCCGTGCCCCACTTGGAGATGACCTTCAGGCGCGGCAGGCAGGCTTCAATGACTCGGCGCGTGTAACGGTCGTCACCACAGATGGCGCCGTCGAACTGGCCGGCGTACTGAAGAATTTCATCTTCCTCAAGTCTTTCCTGCACATCCGGCGCGATCAGCTCAATGCCATAATAAGCAAAGACCGGGCGGAAGCGCTCGATCGTGGGCAGCATATAGGGGGCAGACATCAATATAGAATACATGGTTCACCTTGGGTGCTTATAATTGAACAAAGTTATTATAAAACCTTTTAGGAATCCGGATTATTGTTTGGGATCGTAGCGGTAGAGTATGAAATTGTCATATCCACGAATGGTACCAACTTCAAGAAGCCTATCCCCGAGAAAGCTCTTATAAGGATCAGACTCCAGCAGCATGTAAGGATTGCCATAAACACAATTGAGGGGAATCGCATCCAGAAATGCCTGTGCCGTGCCGGCCTGCAAAGCCTGGAAGTACTCCCTACTGTTGATCAATCCATCGAGGTTTACCACAGTACGATCCTGAATAAAGTAACCCACCAATCCCCCCCCCGTCATACCGATGTATACACCGGGTTCGGTGAATTGTTCCACTTCCCTGGTCTCGCTAAGGAAAACCTCACGACTCTCTTTTGGAATGTTGAACCGGAATGTCTGTGAGATGAAATTGATATGCCTGGTTAAAATTGTAAACACAACCAGAAATGCCAGCACACCCGACCAAAGATGAGCGGGTTTGTAAAGGTCTAGCCACGTGAACAGCATGTCAAGCAAAATACTCATCATCATTATGATGACTAGCATCTGCGCCACCCAGTACCACTGGCGGATGCCCTGGTAGCCCACAGTATTATAATAAGCGATCTGGAAGAGACACCCAAGCACAAGCGCAGGAAGGACAAGCGTGAACGCCTTCTTCCCTGCGGAAGCCGATTTGAGGTTCAGCGCGTAAAGTACAGTCACAATGAAGAGTAGGAAAAGGATCAGGAAAATCGAGGAGTGCAGTGTCGAATTCTCACGCCCAGTTAACTTCATCAAAGCCACGGCAAGATCATTGATTCTGAGTGTGATCAAAGACCACGGGCCGTTGACTCCAGAGGGATCCAAACCGAGTATCGTCAGAAGCGAGGCGGGTTGTGCATAGACCGTATTTGGAAGAGTATGCCACCACACTTTGATCTGTCCGCTAATCGGAGCAAAGGTACCAAAAACAACCTTGTTGTAGCAAACGTAGATGCCCATCAGGAGCGCAATCGGCAGCGCGAACATAACTCCTCGTAGGAGGACATCTTTCCAGTTCGACCTCACCCAATCTCTTGCTCTGACGAACGGTGAAAGCATGGGAGGTTCTGCTTTTTGGAATAGCCGTGAAGCGAAGATCAATCCCGCACAAACTGCAGCGTCGATCGCAAGTACGGAGCGCGAGAACATGGTGAATACGCCAAGGCGGTTCAGACTGCCCATAATCGCATACATCAAGACAAAAGACATCCCAGCCGCCAAAATCTGCAGCAAGATCTTCTTTAAGATTTTTCGGCTGCCAAAACCCTGGTACAGTCCGGAGAAGTAATACACGATAGGCTTAACAAGGATGGCTACCCCCAGCATGGGGTAAATGGAATAAGCGTTGGTGCGGAAACCCTCCAACCCGAAACGGATGACCCAGCTCAATACCATCGCGATGGCAATGGTCACCAAGTCAAAAATCAATCGACGCGTGATGCGTGTGATACGAAACATCAAAAAGAACCCGATTATGGCGACAATGAATACATTATCAAGGCGGGCAAAAATTGTAAATACGCCTATGAGGCCAGCTTCCACCATCGGTTTTTTCGTGATCAGCGCGTCCGAATCAAGTAATGTTGAAGCCTTGTATGCCAGAAGAACAATAAAGAACGCGCTGATGCCGGATTCCATCCCTTGAGTAACAATGGTGGAGTAGATGGATGGTAACAAAGCCCAAAGGAAAGCGCTGACTATCGCCGCGGCTGGATGAATCTTCTTGATCAGCAACCTGAACAACACCACAGTTGTCGCTGCATTGATCATCCCGCTGACAACCACCAGCACGCGTAATGGCAGTACCAGGTCAAATTTGGCTAACCAGAATACACTCAGACATACCAGCATCCATAACGGATGGAATCCATTGGAGAGGTTGATGCCATCAAAAGAGAATCCATGCCCTGAAAGGAAATTGACAGCTACCTTGTAGTAAAAGAATGCGTCATCCGAACTGTACCATTTGATCAAAGAGTTGGCAGGTGTAATGGCAACATAAATGCTCCCGGCGAGAGCGGCAAAGGCAAGCATAATCTGAATAATGACCAGGAGTCTCTTTGACATTCTGCATTCCACTGAAGGTTATATGTTTTTCGCGGCCTGGATCAGCAATTCAACCAGGCGGAAATCAATCTCTTCATCGATATCCCAGGCTTCGTCGCGTTCGATCTCAAAGAGATACGGCCGTTCACCCAATCGATTGCGTTTGTTCATCAATGTCGCGTTGGTGAAAAGGTACATGCAGGAGTTTTCCTCGTAAACAGGTGGCAGGTCCTGCGTTTGCAGCAGGATGTTCGGGTTGTGATTGATGGCTCGACCCAACCCGTCCCAAAGTCGCGTTTGCAGGCGCGTAACCGCGAATAGGGAATCATACGAGGGATACAGACTATCCAACGTGTTGATGGCACGAGAAAAGGTAGCCGCCTTCACGAGCGGATTGGTGCTATGTGTTTGCAAGTAGAGATCCGAGGGAAATTGCGACACGTCATACATCAGGATCTCGTTCATAGGGATGCTGTCAGCACGCAGTTCCTGCGGGCGGTCGATTATCTTGACCTGCGGGAAGAACTCCTTCACCCCAGCGATGACCTCCGGGCTGTCGGTATCTACCACGATCTGGCTGATCTCCGGTACCGCAGAAAGCGTGGTCAGTATGTGCTGATACAAGGGACGACCATCAAGCAAGCGGTAATTCTTGCCCGGCACGCGTTGAGAATGGTGGCGCATGGGTACGAGGGCTGTGATCGTTTTGAAGGTCATGATTCCTCCTCTAGCTCTTACCTTCCATTTTATCATCCCGGTTAAGCAGGTCCTGGTAGCGGATCGGTTCCATTCCTCGAGACCTGTGTGTGGGAGCGCCTGTGCGCTGACGCGGGTAATAGAACGCTTGCTTCAACTGCCAGGTAAGCGGTCCAGATAGTTTGTAGCCATAATAGGTGCCACTGAATTGATACCAACGAAAACGGACAATATTCCAGGAATCCCTCCCCAAACGCCCCAATTTTCTCGCCTCCCGCCAGTCATTTATGATGTTTTGGATGAACAGGCGCAACTGGTCCCGGCGGGTGAACTGCTCCTGTGGATAAATGCGTTTGAAGGCCATACCCTCGCGCTTGTAGCGGTTAAAGATGCCATCCAGAGATTCGTTGTGCACGTGGATAACCTCCGCTTCAGCAACGTAACTGATCGAATACCCCTTCTCCTGAAGCCATTTGCCCCAGGCAAGATCTTCGAGACCGGTGAGTGCTTCATCGTAAGGATGTTCCCACCACAAGCTCAGGCGGATGGCGGCATTGGCATTGTTACAGAAGGGAGTTGCCTGGCTGCGCACTGAATGGTCTGGATACCACTGGTGAAAGATCTGATGCTCCGAGAACTGCGAGCGGTCGCCACCGCGCTGTTTTCCGTAGACCAAACCAACCTTCTTATCGGAGAATGGCTCAAGCATAGCTGCCAGCCAGTCAGGATAGACCGGGAAAACATGGGCGCTGGCCAGCACAACGATATCAGCTCTCGCCTGGGCGATACCCATGTTCAGTGAGCGGCCAAAGGTGAACTCATCCGGTCGGATGGAAACCACCTCCACCGCGTACTGGCGGGCGATCTCAACTGTGCGATCGCTGGAGCCGGAATCCACCAGGATCAACTGGACGTCCTTTACCGTCTGCGCCGTGATGCCGACAAGCAAGCGTCCAATGTGCTCCTCTTCGTTATAGGCGCGGATGATTATGGAACAGACGGGTTTTTTACTCATAGCGGCATCATGAAAGGTGTTTTTCTGAGAATACCATCCAGCAGTACCTTCATCGTGGCTGAATTTTCAGGTTGCAATGAGGAGATCCGGAAATCCTTCGCCATCACATAACCCTTCCAAACACCATCCTCCTTGAGGAAAGCGTCAAATGGTAGGGAGGAGACATACAACTGGTAATACAGGAAGCGCCTGGCATTGATCTTGAACTCTTCGGGCACCGATACGGTCTTGGAGGAAAGCAGTTTCTCAAGCAGGCGCTCGTATTCGCTTTTAGATGAGGGCAAATAGGCCGTCCTTAACTGAGTGAAACGCGCTTTTCCACCTGCCAGCACAGCCTTACCCATCAGCGCGGCCTCCAAGCCGATGGTGGAATTGTAGACCATGACAAAGTGCGAACGCTGGATGAGCTCGTAGGAACTGATGAATTCCTTTGAATCGACAAACACTACATTGTTCAGCTTGAGGACGCCGCGGTCGATGACCCAGTCACGCACGCTTTCACGGCTGGCCTTTCCCTCGCGGTGTTCATCGGGATGAGCACGAAGCACGAACAGGGTGTCCGGGTGCGCTTTAATGACCCCCAAGATGTTATCCAACCAGACAAACATTTCTTCAAATATGGTATTGGCGTGCACCTGGCTGGTATCAAAGATAACGTTGGTGAACACGGGCACGATCTGCTTGAACTGCGCCGCCTTTTCAAGGAATGCTGCATCCAACCCTTTGATCTCGGGCCAGAAGCGGATGCCGGCCATGCTGAAGTTGCCCTGAAAGCGCTGACTGAGATAGTCATCCAGTCGGCGGTTCATTTCTTCGGTCAGTTGGAAATCATCGCCAATATGGATGGGATAAGCCGTAGCCTCACCGTCGGTGAAGAAAGCCGTGAAAGGACGCAGCCCCACCTCGTGCGTGAGCACTCGGATCTTGCGCTTGAGACAGACATATCTCACCGCGGCCTCGGGGAAGAACATGCCATTGAAGACGATCACCGTCTGCGGATGAGCCTCATCGACCAACTTCTCGAACTGGCAAAGGATGTTCCAGGCTGAGAGGATGAAGTGGCGCATGAATTGCCGTGTAGTGTCATCGTCAGAAAGATGGTGGCGGCGCAGTACCCAGCGTAGAGAGTTCACCGCCCAGAATCCGAGCGGAGCGTCGTTGTAATAGAAATTGATCAAGTCATTCACATTCAACCCGCTGATACATTTCTGCAAATCAGGGTCGGGTTTGAATTCAAACCAGTGTGTTGGAATGCCCTCAAACACAGAAGTGCTCTGAGCCACGCAGCGTGCGCAGGGGGGTTCCTGCGCCACGTCATCGCGGTTGCTGCCCAGCACGCAGCGGCTCATGCCGGCGCGGCAGGCAAACTGGATGACAGGCACACCCTGTAGACGTAGCGCCTGGTTGAGTAAAAAAGAATAGGTCGCGTTCTGGCTCATGGCCTGCAGCCGAGTGGAGGCATTGAACAGTATAACGGGCGCGGCTTTGGGGTTTTGAACGGCAGCCCGGGTCACCGCAGTTGTCAGACACTGCCAGCGCCGGTTGCTTTTGGCATGGACCCAGCGCTGAATAACTGCGTTTTTGCCTTTTTTAAGCAAATTCAATGTCAACTCTGTACCCTGCGCAGCTTCTTCAGTGAAGAAAGCTCGCTGTCATAGACCTTTTTCACGCCGTCACCCACAGCCTGCTCAGTGACGCGTATGTACTTGACCAGTTTCTCAAATCCACCGGGTTCCACCGAGGCGGACTGATCTGAGCCCCACATTGAGCGGTCGAGGGTAATGTGGCGTTCCACCATACAGGCGCCCAACCCCACGGCGACGGCCGAGGTGACCAAACCCACCTCGTGGCCTGAATACCCGATCGGGCAGGCAAATTCGTTGCGCAGCGTGGGGATCATGGCCAGGTTCAGTTCATTCGGATCGCATGGATAGGTGCTGGTGGCATGCGTGATGACCAGGTTCTCTTCGCCGATAAGTTTGACCGCGTTGCGGATCTGCTCCATGGTGGACATGCCGGTGGAGAGGATTAGCGGGCGGCTGGTCTTGCGCAGGTGCAGCAGCAGTTTGGAGTCGGTCAACGAAGCCGAAGGAACCTTGTAACAAATCGGATTGAACTTCTCGAGGAAGTCCACTGAAGGTTCGTCCCATACTGAGGCAAACCAGGTGATGCCGATCTCCTTGCAATAACGCTCGATCTCGGTGTATTCAGCTTCACCAAACTCGGTTTTGTAACGATATTCTAGATAAGTGATGTACCCCCAGGGAGTCTCGCGCATTTGACCGCGTTGTTCGGGCGGCACGCAGAGTTCAGGGGTGCGTTTCTGGAATTTAACCGCATCCACACCGGCATGTTTGGCGGCCTGGATCAACTGGCGAGCCAGTTCGATATCGCCATTGTGATTGATGCCGGCTTCCGCGATGATATATGCCGGATGACCATCCCCCACCCACTGGTTGCCGATGCGAATTTCACGTTTCATATGAATCTCCTGATGGATCGATCTATCTTTAAAATGCCGCGGTGTGCGGGTTATTTCACTTTATCTAGTATTAGGTCGCAAAGTTCGCGCACAGCCCCACGCCCGCCAGACAGCGAGGTCACATGATCTACTCCGAGTAGAACCTCGGGGTGCGCATCTGCCGGAGCCACCGCGTATCCGACCAGCGGGAAACAAGGCAGATCATTGGTGTCATTACCCATGTAGATTACGTGCTCAGGATCAATACCACGCTCTTTCATCACTTTCGCCAATAGCGCAGGTTTGTCATCCACTGCCTGCAGACATTCCAATTTGATCTTGCTGCAGCGCGCGGTAACAACAAGATTGACTTCCTTTGAGATAACCAGCGTCTGCACTTTAGTCTGTGCACGCAAGTTGTTGAGTCCCAAGCTGTCGGAGCGGTTGCTGGCCACGGATTCATGACCCTGCTCATCCACCCAAACACGGTTGTCAGTCAGCACGCCATCAAAATCCATTACCAGCAGTTCCACTTTTTGCGGGAACGGACGCTTGTGCGGTCCGGGATCGACCATTTCGAGGTTGCCTTCCAGCACCAGTCGCTGATACTTGATCCAGTCGGACTGCGAATCAATATCCACTGTATATCGAGAATCAATGAAGAGTGGCATGATAGTATCGCCGCTCATCGATTCTTTTTCTAATATGGCGCGCGGTCGGATGGCGTCGATGTGGCCGGTCTGCCAGTAGGTCCTGGGGAGGATCTGGCGCGGTGCGTTATATGGTTCTTCGATACCTTCCACTTTGAGCAGCGGTATCATTCTTCCATCGGCGGTGTTTACCTTCCACATCTTGTGCGGGTTCTGACCCGAATCGACCACACCACGTACAGAATCCGCCTCGGGGTGATCGATGAGGATCTGGATGGCGTCGTCTACACAATTGCGTGGACGGATGGGTGATGTTGGACGTAACTGGATGACGATATCGGGAGTGTAACCTTCGTGCTCCTTCAGCCAATCCAGAGCATGCTTGAACACAGGTAAATCGGTTGTGTTGTCCTGGGCAAACTCGGCCGGGCGAAGGAAAGGCGTTTCAGCGCCACACTGGCGCGCTACCGCTGCGATCTCCTCGTCATCGGTGGAGACAATGGTGCGGGTGACGAACTTCGATTGCAGTCCCGCGGCAATGCTGTAGGCAATCAATGGGAAACCCGCGAAATCGCGGATGTTCTTACGCGGGATGCCTTTTGAGCCGCCGCGCGCCGGAATGATGGCCAGCACTTCCAACGGCTTTACCATGCTGTCCAGCCTCCGTCAACCACCACGTTACCACCGGTCATATATGAGGAAGCATCCGATGCGAGAAAGAGCAACGCGCCGTTCATCTCGTCCTGTTTGGCCATACGGCCCAGCACAGTGCGCGAAGAATAGTTCTTGACGAACAACTCATCATGGTTGTTGAAAACGCCACCGGGGGTAAGCGCGTTGACACGGATCTCGGTGTTGGCATAATAGGTAGCCAGGTACTTGGTGAATCCCAGGATGCCGGCTTTGGTGACGGTGTAATAGACCGGTTTGAAGACCTTCGCCTGACCGGGTTTCTCGTAAAGGCGCTGATCGGGACCGCCCAGGCCATAGGTGGAGCAAATGTTGATGACCGAACCCTTCCCCTGCTTTACCATCTGGCGGCTCACCGCCTGGGTGATCAGGAAGGGTCCAGTGAGGTTGACGTTAACCGCGTCCTGCCAGGATTTGAGAGGGTAAGATTCAAATGCGTTACTGTTCGTCTGTACGTGAGTGGGATCGAACTTGGGATCCAGCGCCGCGCTGTTCACCAACACGTCCAGCGAGCCGGATTCGCTGACGATCTTCGCCACCACGCTCTCGGTGGATTCGCTGCTGGTTACATCCAACTGGATGGCATGCACGTTCAGGCTGGAGTCAGCCAGTTTGGAGGCAACCTGCCCTGCCAGTTCGCCGTTCAAGTCCGCGCAATAGACCACCGCGCCTGCTTCGGCCAGGGTTTTACAAAACTCCTTGCCCAGCAGACCGGCGCCCCCGGTGACCAGGGCAACTTTACCCTTCAATGAGAATTTTTCCATGATGTTCACGAGCATACCTCCGCTCAACGATTGAATTTTACCAGACAACCATCCTGCGCGGCTTTGTAGACCGCCTGCGCCATCTGTAGCGCGGTGATGCCGTCTTCCAGCGTGCACAACGGGGAGGCTTCTCCCTTCGCCACCGCAATGAAATGGCGCATCTCATCCATGAACATGACGTTGCGCCCGAACCCGGTCGGAGGTGGAACTTCTTCCCATGCGCCATTGGAAGCTGTATATACCTTCGTCACGGTTGTGGCATTGTCCCATAGGATCGTACCCTCGCTGCCCACGATCTTGAGTGTGTGTTCGCCTGGCTGCTGCATGTAATCAAGGTGAACATTTCCAAGTACGCCGGATGCAAATCTCAACTCGATATCCGCGGTGTCTTCCACTTCCAGTTGCAGCCCGTGGTTCGAGGTGGTCGCGTTGATTGATTCCACACTCCCAAGCAGCCAGTGCAGATAATCCAGTGGGTGACTGAGTGTGTTGACCACACCGCCGCCCAGGTCGGCGCGCGAGGAATAGCTATTACGGTAATCCTCCCAGGGATGCCAGCCGGGCAGATACTCACCCCAGCGCACATGCGCGGAGACCACCGTGCCGATCTTCTTCTCCTGCAGCCAGTGCTCGACCTGGCGCAGACCGGGATTGAAGCGAAATTGAAAGCCGGTGACAAACCTGCCATCGCCGCTTTTCAATGCCTTCTGCAAACGGTCAATGCCGTCCATCTGGTGCGAGATCGGTTTTTCCATCAGCATCGAGCAGCCTGCCTCGGCGGCCGGGATGGCCACATCGAGGTGCAGCGCGGTTGGGTTGGCCACCACCAGCGCGTCCGGTTTATGCGCCAGAGCCGCCTCGATGGTAGTCTCCACAGGAATATCCTTGATCTCATCCACCGATAATGTGGATCGATGCGTGCGGTAAAGCAACACATCCTTCTCACCCAATGCCAGCAGGTTGTTGAGGTGACGCCGGCCGATGGAGCCATAACCCGCGATCAGGAATTTCATTTTTAATTTTCCTTATTTTCGCTTCAATCGCCCTTTGTTCGTCTTGAATTTTCCACAAAATTTAACACAGCGTCGCTTAGTGAAAATCTATACGAAAAACAATTGAAATAAACCATTCATCAGGTGGGGCGATTCTGAGAATTGGTAACTTTTCGCATACGCTTAATAATCCGATTCACTGCAGTTGGCCAGTTCAATTCCTTTTCATAACGGTCTCTAGTGGTTTTGCACAAATTCTTGTATTCATCTGGATGATTAATATAATGCTCAATCACTCTGGCATATTCCTCTGGTGGACTTCCTGCAGGCAACACAACGCCAGAAATACCTTCCTTCACTGTTGTTGCCAGACCACCAACAGAATTCGTTATCGTTGGTACGCCAAATGCTGCTGCCTCTCCACATACGATGCCGGCTGCTTCATAACGGGCTGGATGAAGTAAAATATGTGCCCACTTGTATTGATCGGCGTATTTCGTCAATTGTTCTGGGTCACTTTTTTGCATAAATCCTACATATTCAATGTTCTTGGAGTTAACTCCCGTTTGCCCGACAACTCTCAATTTGACGTTATACCCTTTTTGTTCGAGGATCTCGATCACTTTGATCGCGATATCCACACCCTTTAGGTGAAAATTCTTCGCCACTGACAAAACATGAATTTCCCCATTATCAATAATCTTTTCTTTGATCCTTAAAGGAACTGCTTCATCTGGCAAAGAAGAAGGAATTGGTAATAACATAATTCTCTTCTCAGGAATTCGATAATATTCCACCAAAGATTGAACTGCCCAATGACTAGCTGTGATGATGACTTTGCTTTTCTGGAGAGCTCTCTTCTCCCAATTCAACATCCTCAACAATTCAAACCGGGAATATGTCGGCCATTGATCATGCATGTTTTTCAGTATCGCATCAGATTTATAGATGATTGGAATCTTTGTTTTGCTGAACACAAGAGGAATCAGATTATGAGAGAATATTAGATCCGGTTGCATTTCTGATGCAGTTTTGTCCAATTCGAATGCGCATTCGCGTAAATAAGCCAGCGAGAATTTTGCAGTGAGTTTTTTTGAAAAGAGCCGGTGCACTTTTCGGTAAATAGATTCAAAGCGGGATGGGCGGTCCTTTATTGGACCTACCACTTGAACCTGCATTCCCTGGCGAATAAATTCGTCATGAATATTAAAATCAACCCCACTACCCGCATCTCGATTGAGAGGATCATACCTGAAAGAGGCATATAGAATTCTCAGCTTCTTGTGTTCAAAATTCTGATTTCCTGCCTCTTTGAGTACATTAACTGCCTGTCTTCCCACTACTTCCCAATTGAGTTCCTTTTCATAACGATCACGAGTACTTTGCCGCAATGCTGAATATTCATGAGGATGGTTTATATAATATTTAAAAACTCTTACATACTCATCAATTGGAGCATGCATTGGGAGAACAACACCAGAGACTCCATCCTTCACAGTGGTCGCAATTCCACCCACTGCATTCGATACTGTCGGTACGCCAAATGCCGCTGCCTCAGCGGTAACAATTGGGGCTGAATCATAACGCGCAGGATGCAAGAGAAAATGCGCCCACCGATATTGCTCTGCATATTTAACCAGCTGCCCTTCATCAGTTTTTTGGAACCGGTCCATGAATCTTACATTTGGTGTGTCTTCCCCGCTGATGCCAATAATTCGCAATTCTGTCTTGATTCCCTGCTGATTAAGAGATTCAACTACTTTTATGGCGATATCAATCCCTTTGAGTCGGTACACCCTGCCAACTAATAGTAATTTTAAAGTGGAAAGGTCTTCTCCAGATAAGTCGCGTTTATCTGGTATAACCCGATCAGGTAAAGAAGACGCCGCTTGAATGACAACTATTTTTTCTGGATCTACATGGTTCTGATTGATGAGGATATCACGAGCCCACTCGCTGCGTGTGATAATTCGAGTGCTTTTGTCAAGGACAGTCTGTTCCCATGTCAGCATGCGCATGAATTCAAGTTTTGAAAAAAGGGGCCACTGTTTCTCAGTACCAAGCAGGGGAGCATCCATCAACAACACAATGGGGACATCTGTGTCCAGCATCACAAATGGACTAAGATTGTGAGAGAAGAGAACATCGGCCTGGTGCTCAAGTAATTCTGTTGAAATTGCATGGGCATTGGCATTAAGCAATGACATTGAATATTTCGCCGGGCGCCTCTTCGATAACAATGAATGAATCCTGCGATACATCTGTTCAGTAAATGATGGGGTATCTTCCAAAGGTCCAACAATGCGAATGTCGCAGTTCTCGCGGATGAAAGCCTGATAAAGGTTATAGTCTTCACCGCTTCCGGCGTCATGATCGAGGGGGCTGTATCGTCCAGTTGCGTAAAGGATCTTTAGCTTATCGTTCATAATAGATCTTAAAAATGGCATTGTAGAGTCGCATCAGCGGACTGCGCACGATGGGTAGATTGGCTAATCGCTGCCCAAAAGAGGCTTTCTTTGTGATCTTTGCATGCATCGCATCACTTGAGATTTCTGTCGAATTGCTCATATTCATAGTGTAAGGTTTATCTGTCATCAATCGCAAGTAACTTTTCTGATCCATCATTTCATCCAGACGGAGTACTTGCCCAAGAGGTTTTGATAGATCAATTGGTAAGAATTCTTGCAACACTGACTTTCTTCCTAAAAACTGCCAGTGTGATGCCCCGGCAAAAGAAGATACACCCTTATAAGTCAACTTCACATCTTCAAGAGCTAGGTCCTTTTGTATCTCCTCCTCAGTACGCCCAACACTGAGAAGGAATTCGCGATTCCATTGCGGGTCGGTAAGCAGGCCTCGTTCCAGTTTGACACCGGACGTGGATTCTGCCCACTTGATCACGCTTTGATACAGTTCGGGCTTGGTGTGGAAAGGTCTGGAGGTGACCATGCCAACGTTCGGGTAGGTCTCAAGTACTTTCACGCTCTCTTTGAGCCAATTCTTGCTGTAGAGCACGTCGTTATCGGCATAGGCGATGATCTCTCCGGGGGCAGCCTGCAACATTACATTCCATGCGCCGCCCTTGCCCAGGTTCTTGTCAGCGAGGATCAAAAATTGAATGTTGCCCTTCTCATACTCTTCTGTCAGGAAAGTTCTGGCCTGGGGACAGCTGCCATTATCGAACACCAGCAGGTCAAGCGGCATGCCGGCGTTCTCGCGCAGGCTGGTCAGACTAGCCTGCAGCACCTTGAGCATGTCGGTATAGAACCCTTCAAGAAATGGAATGTGATTCAATACTGCCGCTGTTACTCGCTCGGGCTTTGGCACCGAATTTAGGATCTTTGTTGGGCTCTGTCCCTGCCTCATTTTTTATCCTTCATTTCTGCGAGTTTTTTATCACGTCGGGCATTCTTTGCCTGCTTGTGAATTAGCTTAATGTTGAAAATGAAGTAAAAAACCTTTGCCAGCCCTTTCCACTTTAAGGTAACAGCCGGGAATATTGAAATCTCGCGAACAATCTTCCAGCGGTTCATCTTTATTTTCTGCAGTACACCAGAAATCAAAGCATAATCGGTGTCATAAATGGTAAACATAGCAAAACGACCGCCAGCCAATTTCAAATTATCTACTGATTCCGGTTGCAAACGATGTATGCGGCCATCAGAGAAATGGCTGAAATCGTGGTTCTGGTGCACAACTGTCACCGTTTCAGTGGCATCAATGACGGGCATCTTTTCGCAACGGCCGTGATAGATCATCCAGTTGTCCCAGCCAGCACGCCCTACTGCGAACGCCGGAACGGCGGTGAAGGTCTCACGCTGGAAGATGAAATAATCGCTGCCAGCGGCACGGTGAAATTTACCCGCTTGCCTGGCCCAGATCAGGAATTCTTCGTGCCAGCCGTGCTTGATCTTGAGCGGTTCCTTCACGGGAGCATCCCAGCGGCGGCCGATCATCAAGAAACGGCCGAAATTCTCTCGCACCTTTAAGGCGGCTTCAAGGATGTCAGGGAAGAGGAGAATATCAGCATTGACGTAACACAACAGGTCTGCCTCGGAATGCTGGCGCACGGTATCGAAGATCGAGTCGATTCGTGGAGTGCCGGATTCGTTGCGCAGCACTTCAGGGATGAAGCCAACCTCCAACTCCTTGGCTGCTTTGGCAACCCCTTCTTCCACGCCCACCAGCCAGACTTCCACCTCGTTGCCGAGCGCTTTCCAGCTTTGTATGGCGTTGCGCTGGATAATGGCAATGTGCGGGTTGGTGAAGGGTTTGGGGGATGAGAAAATAGCCAGTCGGTTCAAGGTGCCTCTTATTTCTTCGCTTTGCGTAAAAGGATTTGATACCCCAATACATTGGGGTTTTTATCGACGGCGGCGTCGGCAATGTAACCATCGCCAAGCGTCTTCTTGAGCATGTTGGAGATCTTCTGGGTGAGCACCAGGTTCGCCTTTGCCCAAAGGAGTTTCAGACCAGTCAGTTTGGGCAAGCCGAACTGCCAGGCGTTGCCGATGCCCTCATCGAGCAGGCCAAGCGGGTTGTAGTAACCGTCCATGATCTCCACCACCAACCCCAGTTCAGCGGCAAGTTGAGTCAGCGCGTAGCGGGTGTAGCGGTGAAAATCCACCGGTTCCTGGTGAACTTTTAGCATGAATGGCACTGTCACCAGCAGTGCACCGCCTGGCTTGAGCAGTTTTGCCGCCCGTGCCATAAGTGCGCGGTAATCATACACATGCTCAATGACGTTGGCTAGCACAATCAGGTCGAAGGAACCATCTTTGAAGGGGCACTCCTTGATCAAATCCACAGCCAGGTCGGTTTCAGGGTATGGATAGATATCCAATCCCAGATAGGACTGCCGCGCGAAGATGGGTTTGAAGTCTCCGCGGCCGCCGCCAACATCGAGCACGTCAGCCCCTTCGGGCAGAGACGCAGCGATTTTCTCCAGGAAGGCCCAGTTGAAGCGTCGCCAGATTGTGCCCTTTTCAGGGCCGCGCTCGATCATTTCGGTGGGGTTCAGGTCACCCGGTGCCTGCGTAAAAACGGGTTTGCCGTTGAGCAGCTTGACGGTATACCCACACTTGCTGCACTTCCATAGTTTCACCCCCGAGCGTTCAAATGCAGCTTTGCACTTTGGGCAAACAATCTTGCTGGTTGTTTCTTTCATAATGACACCGTCATTTCTTCTCAAAATCCAGGTAGCTTTTATGTTTGACCTGGTTGTTAATCTCAGCGAGCTGTGGTTCTTTCTTGAACAAATCCAGCACATCCAGCCAGGAGAAATCGTTGCGGCCTTCAAAGCGGGCATAGACCTGTTCGAGCAGCTTCAAGTCCTCAGGGGTATCCAGCGTCCAGCGCATGGCTCCAAGGTCTTGGCTGTAATTCAATTGTACAACCTTGAAACGACCGGGCACGTCGTAGAGGTAGGGCAGCACATGTTCGCGTTCATGTTTTTCTGTGGCTTCTGTCCAGGCACGTTTGAGCGCGGCAAAGGTGCAGGCTTCTACGTCGAGCCCGATGGGATAGGTGCGTTTCATGGGCGGCGGCAGGCGGTTGCAGGCGAAATCCGCTTTCTCGTTCACCAGCGCGTCGATAACCGCATCGATCAGGCAGGGGTCGATGAGCGGACAATCACCGGTGAGACGCACAATGATATCAGCGTGGCAAAGGACGGCTGCCTGGTAATAACGATCGAGTACGTCCTGCAGGCTGCCGCGGAAGCAGGTGATACCGGTTTTTGTGCAGTAATCGACGATTGGATCGTCTGTAGAATCGATGGTGGTGGCTATGATGGTTTGATCCACCCGAATGGCCTTTTGCACACGCTCCACCATACGGTCGAGGACGGTACGGTCTTCGATGACTTTAAGCACCTTACCCGGAAGCCGGGTGGAGCTCATTCGTGCTTGAATGATGGCGACAGTCTTCATGAGTTGACCTTCCTGGCAAGCAATGCTGCTTCTTCATAAGCGGTCAGCAGGACGGCAAAATTTTTCTTCCAATCAGCGCGTTTCTCAGCAAGTTTTCTAGCGGCGGCAGACATCTCATTCTTTTTAGTATTCTCTCCGGCAGCGAGTATTCGTGCCGCCAGCGAGGCAGTGTCGTCATCGCTGAAGTACCAGCCTTCTTTGCCCTCCTCGAGCCATTCTCGGTTCGAGGGGATATCGGAGAGTAGCGCCGGCACGCTGCAGGCGAGAGCTTCCATGAGCGAGACGGATGAACCATCGCTGTGCGAGGCACTGACGTAATAATCAACGCTACGGTAAATGCCTGGCAGTTCGTCCAGCCCGGCAAACCCACCGAAATACACCCGGTCCAGGATGCCGGCTTTCTCGAAGACCGTGTGGATTGTGCTCTCCTGAGAGCCTTTACCGAACAACATCAGCCGCAGGTCAGCGTTCCGCACCGCGGCTTGAGCGAAGGCATTCGCCACCACGTCCACACCGTAGAGAGGTTCCATGGTGCGGTTGCACAAGAACACCACGTTCTTTTCCCATCCAAACTGTTTGCGTAATCCTCCGGCTTTGCCGGGTTTGAAATGATCCAGGTCGACTCCCCAGGGGAATACGCGTGCCGGACCGCTGAATCCGTATCCGCGCGCAGCCTTGACGACCGTCTCGCAATCTGCGGCCAGTACGGTGGTGCGCTTGAGTGTGTAGTGCGTGACGTACTCCCAAATAAGACCTTTGCGGGTGTCCATCAGGATGTCGGAGCCCCACGACATACTCAAGAGGGGCTTCACTCCTGCCAGGGCGGCGATGAACGCGGTTCTTTGAATGGGCCCCGCGTGGATGACGTCGGGCTGATAATCCTCTACCACCCTGCGGAAGGATCTAGCCAGCGCCGGAGCGCTGACCCATGAGAACTTCGCGGCTGGTTTGGGCCAGTGCAGCAACTCGATCCCCTGCGGCCAGGCCTTACTGCCCGCGTCTTCCAGACAAAGCACGGCCGCGCTGTGACCGGAGGTCGAGAGCGCTTGCATGAATCGCAGGTCGTGCGGGGATTGGCCGCGGGTGAAATAGAGGATCTTCATATTGTTGTATCAGCTCGTACTACTCGCCGAGATCAGTCCAGCGCAGTTCCTTACCAGCGGGCATATCTTTGAGCGCACGGGTACCGATCACCTCTGCCATATGCGGCGGCTTGATGGCACCAGGCGTGGCCGGGCGCAGCACGTCGATCATCTCGCGGGTGAAGACCTCGCCCGCTTTGATGTCGCGCGCGGTGCGCAGGCAGCGGCGCTGCACCACGGTGGTGTCTTTCTCGTTGCCTGTGATGGATTTATCCGCCGAGCCTAGAGCTCGTTCCAGTTCGCGGGTGCGGTCTACCATATCCTGCCAGGTGGAGGGGGTCATCGAGAAGGGATGGTCAGGGCCTACGCGGGTGGTATCATCGGTGAAGTGCTTTTCGATGACGCGCGCGCCAAGAGCAACAGCGCCCAGAACGGTGGCGTGGCCGTGCGTATGGTCGGAGAGACCAACGGTCACTTCGGGGAACATGATCTGGTAGGTTTGCAGCACGCGCAGGTTGATATGGTCGTAATTCACAGCCGCAGCCGTGTAGTTGGTGTTGCACTGGAAGAGCACCAGTTGTCTGTTAATAGCCAGCACTGTATGAACAGCCTGCTGCACCTCGCCGATACTGGCTGCGCCGGTTGACATCAATACTGGCTTTTCTTTACGTGCAATGTACTCGAGCATCTCCAGCCAGTCCACGTCGCCGGAACCGATCTTGTGCGCCGGGACGAAGGGATCGAGGTAATCGACGGATTCAAAGTCATATGGCGAAGAAAAATAATCAATGCCGACTTTGTCGCACTCCTCCTTAAGGACGGGTGTCCAATCGAATGGGATGGAGGCGTCGGAATAGACCTGGAAGACGGATTTCTTCCAGGTGGCCTGGTGCGAGACCTGGGCGTTCATGTGGCTGAAGCCGTAATCGGAGACGATCTTGGGCGCGTGGAAGTTCTGGAACTTGGCTGCGTCAGCACCAGCTTCTTTGGCAAGATGGATGAGCATGATCGCCCGTTCCAGGCTGCCGTCATGATTGGCGGAGATATCCGCGATGAAATAGGTGGGATGGTCACGACCAATGAGGTGGTTGCCGATCTTGAACTCCATATGAACTCCTTTCGATCCCGAATTGTCTTATAGCAAGGTTTGCAGGTACTGCGGGAACCCGTGTTTATACTGATCAAAGAAACGCTGCAGCCCGGATTCAAAGCCAGGCAGCGGATGACCCAGCGCGGCAGCAATCTTGTCCGTGTTGAGGGTCAGGTTGGGCGAACGTGCGGCTTTCAGCCCGGCGTCGGATACCGAGGATGGGGTCAACAAACTGGTATCAAAGCCAAACTTCTTCGCGATGGCCTGTCCAAAATCGTACTTCGACATCTGTTGAGGGCCAACCACGTGATAAATACCTTTGAGGTCCTTGTGCATAGCCTGCATCAACGTGTCTGCCAGATCAAGGACCATCATCGGGCAGAACAGCACATCGCTGAAGCCCTTGATGGGTGTTCCCGCGGCTAGGTTGTTGACGAACCACTCGGCCAGGCTGCGTTTGCCGCTCATGCTCCAGCCGTAAAAGTTGACGCGTGCGATCAGGGCGTCAGCGTTGGCGGCTGCGGTGGACTGTTCGCCGCCCAGTTTGGTTTTGGCGTACACGCTCAATGGGTTGGGCGTCTCGGATTCGAGGTAATCTCCCTTTTGCCCGTCAAAAATGGCATCGGTGGAAATATGCACCATTTTTGCGCCGTGTTGGGCCGCCAGGGCGGCGATCCTGCCCGGCAAGGCCGCGTTGATGGTCTCAGCCAGCTCCGGTTTGGACTCACATTCATCCACGTTGGCAATGGCAGCGCAATGGATGACGGCCTCGGGTTTGACCTCGGCGAACAGCCGTTCAAGCGCTCCCTCCCCGGTCAACTCGGCCTGGATGCTCTTGAAATTGACCCATTGCAGCGGCGGTGTGTTGGCCACGCCAAACACCTGGTGCTCCTTACCGTCGAGGGCAAGGGCGATGTTCAATCCAAGCAGACCGCTGGCGCCGGTAAGAAGGATACGCATTATCCCAGCTTTCCAGCCAGGTAATCAGCTTCGATTGGAGCGATGATCTTGCTGATCTGCTCCACGTTCAGCCACTCGTCGTTGGTGTTGCTGGCATAGCGGAAGCTGTCGGGCAGGAGTTTGCCCTTCGCTTCCCAGTCGCGGCCGAACCAGAGGGCTTCGGCGGGCTGGACAACGTACATATCGTCCAGTTCCACGGTCTGGCGGGCTTCATCCTCGGAGATGAGCACTTCGTGTAGCTTCTCGCCGGGGCGGATGCCGATGATCTCCACCTTGGCTTTGGGCGCGATGGCCTTGGCCAGGTCGACGACGGTCATGGAGGGAAGTTTGGGCACGAACACCTCGCCGCCGTGCATGTTCTCGGCCGCACGGATAACGAAGCGCACACCCTGCTCCAGGCTGATCCAGAAGCGGGTCATGCGGTCATCGGTGACGGTGACCTTGCCTGTCTCACGCTGCTTGAGGAAGAAGGGTACCACGCTGCCGCGGCTGCCCACCACGTTGCCGTAGCGCACACAGCAGAAACGGGCGTCACGTCCGCCGGCATAAGCGTTGGACTGTACCACCAGTTTCTCGGCGGCCAGCTTGGTGGCGCCGTAGAGGTTGACCGGGTTAACGGCCTTGTCGGTGCTGAGCGCGACCACGCGCTCCACGCTGGTATCGATGGCAGCATCGATGACATTGCTGCTGCCCAGGATGTTAGTCTTGATGGCTTCCATGGGGTTGTACTCGCAGGCAGGTACCTGCTTAAGCGCGGCGGAATGGATGACCACGTCCACGCCCTCGAAGGCGCGCTTGAGACGGGGAAGGTCGCGGATATCGCCGATGAAGTAGCGCAGGCTGGGATCATCGAAGCCAGCCACGCGCATCTCATGCTGCTTCAATTCGTCGCGGCTGTACACAATGATCTTGGCCGGGTGATATTCGTTGAGCATCACCTGGATGAATTTCTTGCCAAAGGAACCGGTCCCGCCGGTCACCAGAACGACTTTCTTTGTCCAGTCCATATTACCTCTTCTTTAATAGTCGATATTTGATCCAACGTCCGGCGGTCATCCACGGACCTTCGTACCAGGGCTTCTTGATGAGCTTCTGGCCCGGGTTGTAGGGGAATTGACTCAGTTCCGGCCATGACGCGTCCACCATCATGCGCTGGAAGGTATTTTTGGGCATGCAGCGGTACTTGTGGTTCACACCCAGCACGATCGAGAGCATCTTGCGGTTCGCGAAGGGGGTGAACTCCTCGTGCGCCAGGTCGAACTCGAGCTGGCTCATGGCCTGCCAGTTCGCATTGCGGTTCTCCCAGTAGAAAAAGTCCATTAACTTGTAGCCCAACTCATCCACGATGCACGCGTCTTCCGCCCATTTGGTGAAGTACTTCTGCACCAGCGGGTCATGACCCAGCTTCGAAACGTGGCACAGGTAGTCGATGGTGATGTTGAAAGGGTACACCCCGGTGCGGTAATAAAAGCAGCGGCAGATCTCGTTGACCACCGACTTGATGACCACGCGATCCTGCTCCAGGTTCTTGAAGCGCCCGTAGACCACCGTACCGTAACTCTGGTAAGCCTTGTCGATGTTGTGAGTGTAAAGGTCTTCAAAATCACTCGTCATGGGCTGCTTGCAATCCACGGTCTTGTAGGGGATGCCGGCATACTCAGCCAGGCGCCTGGCCAGTTGGATGTCGTTCGACTGCTCGGTGAGCCGGGTGTGGATCATCGTGTAAGCATTCAAGTCTTTGATGAAACTCTTGCTCGCGGCAAACACGATGCGGCTGTCGTAGCCGCCGGTGAGTGCCATGGCCATCTTGAAGCGGTGGTAGGCGGCCTGCATCACCCCGCGCAGGATGCGCGTGCTTTCCTGCGCGCCCTTTTGCGGCGAGTAATGCACAATATGCTCGCGCGGCCAGAAACGCTTCACCTCACCAGTTTTCAGGTTGAGCGCATGGTTGGGCAGCATGTGTTCGATACCGGTGTACGGTGAACTCGTCCCAGGCCACCAGGGTTCCTGGTATTTCAATATGGTTTCTGAATGCAGAAAGGCTTCAGCTTCTGCCGAATACTTGAGATTGAATTTCGGTGCGATGAGCCCAGGTTGGGGCGCCAGCCATATGCCGCCTTCTCCGGCTCGGTAGAAATAGACCGAGCGCAGCCCGCCGGCGTCGTTGACGACGATCTCGTCCGCACCGTTGAAGATGAAGAGCACATAACGCCCGCCGTAATTGTCGAGCGCGCGCAGGATGTCATCAGTGGCGGGGGTTCCCGCTGCCAGGTCGGCCAGAATATCAGCGTTGCTCTTCTCAGGCCCGTCGGGATCGAGCAGGTAACCCAGCAGCACCAGTGCGCAGGGCTTGCCCTTGTGTTCGGTCACATCCAACTCGGGATGCACTACCAGCGCGTATCCGTTGGGCATCCTCACGTGCTTCCAGGTTGGGAAGCCGTCGATCTTCGGCCCGTAGAGATACTGGCGTCTGTACAGCAGTTTTTCCCGCTCCGCCTTGTCCATCATCAGCCTTCTTTTTTGCCAAAAGTCAGCAGTTCGAAGGTCTCGCCGAATTTCTTGCGGCCTTCGGCTGAAAGCACGTACTTCATCGAGTTTTGATTGAAATCTTCCCGTCGGAAGAAGATGTGCCAAGGGTAAGGATACGAATACTCAAAGAAGAACAGGTAGGCATACTTCCAGGCCAGTTCCATCTGCTCCTTCGAAAGGCGCGTCTTTTTGGGATTATCCAGCAGCTTGTTTAGGATCTTGAAATAATCCACCCACGATTCAGGATCATAGGTGAAACCGCGCCCGCGGTAATGCGTCTTACCGGCCACTTCCACGGGGATGCCGCTCATGGCCATCTCAAGCCCAACAGTGGTGGTGTAGACCAAACCGACGTCAGCCAGTTCCATCACGTCGTAGGTGTTGATATCTTCCTTGGGTCCGATGATGTGGATGTGATCAGGCAGGAGCGGCAGCGTCTCGCGGATCTTGTCGTAGATGGAGCCATTCTTGAGCTGCGCCTCGCCGGGGTGAATGCGAATGACGAACTGCACGTCTTTACGTTCGATGAAGTACTGGATGGTGCGTATGATCCACTCGGTCATCGACTTGGAGAACACCTGGCGGCCCAGGGTGAGGCTGTCGCCCAGCACGTTGGTGGCCAGCAGTACCACACGCCTGTCATCCAGTTCCAGGCGCTTTCTGGCTTTCATGGCCCCTTCGGAGGGGGCATTCTGCCACTGGCGCGAGAAGTTGGTAAAGAGGACAGCATTCTTGCGCGAAGAAATGAGAGTCTCGATCTTCTTCTTATGAGCTTCGGTGAGCTTGAGGTTCTCGTTCTTCTTCCAGAGCAGTTCGGTATCCTGCTTCATCACCTCATCGTTCTGGGTGAGCCACATCTTCTGCTTCTGCTCACTGAACTCGTAAGTAACCACCGGGATCTTGAGGAAGCGGCAGACGCGGTAGGCTACGCCCAATTCCATCACAGTGCCATTGGGGAGGATCACCGAATCTGGCTTGTTGGAGCGCAGGATATTGTAGACAACCTTGGCAGTGAGTTGGTTGCGCTCGTGCCTGAACTGGTAGAACTCGTGGTTGGTATCCACCTCTTCCGTCTGGAAGGCATACATGTAATCGAAACCGGTCACCTCGTCCACAGCAGCCTTGATCTCATCCGGCAGAGAGACGTAGGTACCGTTGGAATGATACAGGTCGATCAATTTCATCACCGATTCCACCGGTTTGAGCACGGTCCTGGTGTAGACGGCCTGGCGGCGGATATCGAACTTGGACTGCATGATGTTCCACTTGGGATACGGGAAGTATCCCAAAGTCACGTCGTGCCCCTGCCCGGCTAGGGCGATGCCCATCATGGTGATGTGCTCCAGCCAGTAGTGCATCGAGGCAAAAAGGAAGACCTTCTTCCCGGGTTGGGCGTGCTTGCGCGCTGACTGTGCGGCCTCGATGGTCTCAGGCAGCACTTCCTTGATATGGCGCAGGGTATAGCGCACGTTGGCCGGGTTTTCGTTGCGGCGAACCAGCCAGTACACTTCCGCAGCCAGGGGGATCTCGCTGAGTATTTTCTTGATGCGGTCTTTGCGGACGTCTGTCATGATCTCACTTCCTTGATCTCCCAATCCAGGCGCGGGCGCATGGGGCCGCTACGGACCTCGACCCACTGCATGCCGGGAGCGCCGGTGGAATTGACGTTGAAGTTCAATGCTCTTTCATCACCAAAATAGCGTTTGACCATGTAGGAACTGGCGTTGATGCCAATGACGAACCGTCCCTCGTTGAGGGTGTCGGCCGGGATGACGCAGCGGCTCACGTAGTGGCCGGCCTTGCGCACCCGGTAATGCTCGAACTTGCTCGGCTCGTCGGTATCGAATGAGGTGAACACAAACTCACCGCGCGAGGTCATCAGGTAGATACCAATGCGTAATCCGGTGATGTTGGAATCGAGGGAGTACTCCACTTCCACGGTGATGGGTTCGGTGGAGATCTGGTTATCGGTGGTGATGCCCTTGGCCGTCTTGACGCGCACCGCAATGGGCTTGAAGGGCCTGGCGTTGGCGGGAATCTCATCTTTGGTGTACTTGTGCTCGCCGCCGCTCTCGAAGTCGTGGGTGAGATAATAATCCACAGCCTTGGCGGTGGGGGCGCGCATGATCATCTGCCCCTTCTCGAGCACGATGCACTCTTGGGTGAGGCGCTGGATGGCCGACATGTTGTGGCTGACGAACATCACGGTGCGGCCTTCAGAGGCCACGTCGCTCATCTTGCCCAGGCATTTGCGCTGGAACTCGGCGTCACCCACGGCCAGCACTTCGTCGACCACGAGGATCTCGGGCTCGAGATGGGCCGAGACAGCGAAAGCCAGGCGCATGTACATGCCGCTGGAATAACGTTTCACCGGGGTATCCAGGAATTTGTCGATCTCGGAGAAAGCCACGATCTCATCGAATTTACGGTCGATCTCGGTCCGCTTCATACCCAGGATGGCGCCATTGAGGTAGATGTTCTCACGGCCAGTGAGCTCGGGGTGAAAGCCGGTGCCCACCTCGAGCAGTGAACCCACGCGTCCGTGGATCTCGGCGATGCCCTCGGTGGGCTCAGCCACGCGCGATAGGATCTTGAGCAGTGTGCTCTTGCCGGCGCCGTTCTTGCCGATGACACCCATCACCTGGCCGTGTTCCAACTCAAAGGAAACGTGGCGTAGCGCCCAGAACTTCTGGCTGCCGGTGGGGTTCAGGAGCATCTTAAGCGGCGACTTGACTGTCTCCACGATCTTGTCGCGCAGGGTTTGATACTTGATGTTCTCGGTGAATATGTTGTATTGCTTGCCAATGTCCTCAACTCGGACAGCGATATTGCTCATTGAAAATCCTTTAGATCATGTCTGCGAACTGTTTTTCCATGCGGCGGAAGTAGAACATGCCGGAAACGAACATGATGAGTGAAATTAATACCGATAACCCCATCAGCAGCGGCGAAAGCGCGGGAGGGGTACCCAGCAGGGCCTCTCTGAAGCCCTCGACTACGCCTGTCATCGGGTTCAGCGAGTAGAGCACCTTCCATTTTTCGGGGATCATACTGGCCGAATAGAGCACCGGCGTGATGAACATCCATAAGTTTGTCACAAAAGGAAGGATGTAACCCACATCGCGGTAACGCACCATCAGCGCCGAAGTCCAAAAGCCCACACCCAGCGAGGTGATGAGCGCCAGCAGCATGAGCAGCGGCAGCCACAACGCGTAGATGGTTGGTGCGTACTTGTAGTAGATCATCAGCCCGCCGAGGATGACAAAACTGATCAAGAAGTCGACCACGCTGGCCATCACAGAGGAAAGCGGGATGATGAGGCGCGGGAAGAAGATCTTGGAGACCATGTTGCCGTGCGAGACCAGCGAACGGCTGGCCACGCTCAGCGAATCGCCGAAGAGCGCCCAGGGCAGCGATCCCACGAAATAGAAGAGAGGATACGGTACACCGTCGGAAGGCATCTTGGCCAGGCTGCCGAAGAAGATGCTGAAGACAACCATGTTCATGAACGGCTTCAGCACCGCCCAGAAAACTCCCAGCACCGACTGCTTGTAGCGCACCTTGAGGTCGCGCCAGGTGAGGAAGTAGATGAGCTCGCGGTAGAGCCAGAGATCGCGCAGGCGCAGGCTCACCCACCCCTTTGAGGGTTGGATGATGACCACGTCTGGCGTTTTTTTGATTTCTTTGACAGCAGTTTTCATAAATCTATTTCACATCCATTTTTGATGCGTACCATTCGATGGTACGGCGCAGGCCTTCTTCAAAGCCAACCTGGGCCTTGAAACCGAATTCCTTCTCGGCGCGGGTCACGTCGAGGCGGCGGCGCGGCTGGCCGTTGGGCTTGCTCGCGTCCCAGATAAGCTCGCCGCTGAAACCGGTGAGTTTGGCAATGAGCGTGACCAGGTCCTTGATGCTGATCTCCATGCCCGAGCCCAGGTTGACCGGCTCGGAGGCGTTGTACTTTTCGGTTGCCAGAAGAATACCCTCGGCAGCGTCTTCCACGTAGAGGAATTCGCGCGTGGGAGAGCCGTCACCCCAGACCTCGATGGACGGGGCGTTCTCGGTTTTGGCCTCGAGGCACTTGCGGATGAGCGCCGGGATGACGTGCGAGGATTCGGGGTTGAAGTTGTCGCGCGGGCCGTAGAGGTTGACCGGCATGAGGAAGATGGAGTTGAAGCCGTACTGCTGGCGGTAAGCCTGCGATTGGACCAAAAGCATCTTCTTAGCCAGGCCGTAGGGCGCGTTGGTCTCTTCGGGATAGCCGATCCACAGATCGTCTTCGTGGAAGGGCACGGGCGTGAACTTGGGGTAAGCGCAGATGGTGCCCAGCGCCACGAACTTGCTGACCTTACGCTCGTAGGCGGCGTGGATGAGCTGCACACCCATCATCAGGTTGTTGTAGAAGAACTCGGCCGGGTGTTCGCGATTGGCGCCAATGCCGCCCACCTGGGCTGCCAGGTGGATGATGATATCCGGGTTGGACCTATCGAGCATGGTGTTGATGGACTCGATCTTGGTCAGGTCGTACTCTTCGATGGTGGGGATGAACACGTCCGCGCCGCGGGCTTTGAGCTTCTCGACCACGAAGGATCCCAGGAAGCCGGCCCCGCCGGTGACACAGACGCGCTTGCCCTGCCAGAATGAATTGTCGCTCATGCTTTGTCCTCCATTTCGATGAATACTTTTAACCCATTGATGCGCAGCAGCGGTGCGTTGTGGTCGCTGCAGACCGCGATGTTCTGTTCCATACAGGTGAGCCGGCAGATCTCGGCCACGTCGCCTTCGCCCTCGATGCGCACCTCATAGATGTCTTTGGCCTTCAACTCGGTAAGCGCCGCCAGAACGCGTTCGCGCACCAGTCGGTAGAGGTTGAAGGAGTTTTGGATGTAATCCAGGGTAAGGCGCGCGCGCAGGGCGATGCCTTCGGGGGTGATGATGTATTTGAGTTTGCGCCGGTTGGCGCGGCTGACCTTGACGTACCCCTTTTCGATCAGACGCTTGAGATGCCAGTTGATGGTGCCGACCGCCACCTCGAGCCCTGAAGCCAGGGCAGCCTGGGTGGTATCGGGGTCTTGTTCGATGTTCTCCAGGATGATCAGGTCGCGTTCGATGCTGTTATCCAGGCTCATTCGTCTCCAATATTCAATTGTTGAATTATACCGCGCCCTGAGAATAGGTCAAGTGCATTGACTATTGCATCACCTGCCTGATTGCTCAGGTTTTCAATAAGAAAAGCAACAGGTGTAGAATAGACCATAGGCATTAATGAATAAACTAGTGCATATTCAGAGACTCCCATTTCCCCCAAAACAAGTAGTGAGGATCAAAAGATGAAGAAAGGCCAAACGCATAAGGGTAAACTACAATCAATACCTGTACATCCCTTTCTTCTCGCTGCAGCAAGTGTAATCCTGTTAGTTAATGTGAACAAAACAGAGATGGAAGCTTTGGCGGCCGTTCGTTTGTTGATTATAGTGATTATCGTCACCGGGCTCCTTCTCCTGCTTACCAAATTAATCTGCCGCAACTGGCAAAAAGCCGCTTTAATCGTCACTGTGACGGTGATCCTTTTTTCTACGTACGGACATTTATTCAACATCCTTCAAAACATAGAAAGGCTCTCTTTCATCACTCGTCATCGATACATTTCCATGCTTTATCTGGTCATTTTTTTGGTTTCGATTTTCTTCATCAGCCACGGGAAAAGAACTGCTGTCCTCAACGGATCTCTGAACCTGGTTGCCAGTTTCATCTTGATCATTCCTCTGTTCCAGGTGCTTGTATATTACTCAACCGCGGCAAAACCTGATAAAAACCAGGGTGGAGTAGTAAACACAGAAGAACCCATACCCTTAGCGTCTGAAATAAGTACTCCCGATATTTATTACATCATCCTTGACAGCTATACCCGTGATGATCAGCTCTTTAATGATTTCAGCTATGATAATTCAGATTTCATCGATTCGCTGCGTAGTAGGGGTTTTTTTGTTGGTGATTGCAGCCATAGCAATTATGCCCACACAAAGCTTTCACTTAGCTCTTCTCTAAATATGGATTATCTTCAAAATATGAACGTGAACCTGGACGCAAGCGCTGGCAAGACCGTGGAATTCTCCGACTTGATTTGGCATAGCAAAGTACGAAATCAATTATCATATCTTGGATATAAAACAGTCGCCTTCGAAACTGGTTATGAATTCACTGATATTCAGGATGCCGATTATTACTTTGCAAGTACCCCCAATGCTCTGTTATCACCGTACATCGAACCTTTCGAGTACCTCTATTTACAAAGCAGCATTGTTCGTGTGATTCTCGATACGCAGTCTGATTTCGTAGATCGCAACCTAACTCCTCTCGTCTTCCCGTTCACGGAACAGGAAATGCGGGTAAAGTATATTTTTTAGACACTTCCCTTTGTCCCTGATATCACTGGCCCAAAATTTGTATTTATTCACCTAGATATCCCTCACCATCCTTTCATCTTCCTTCCTGACGGAAGCATCAATCTAGACCACAGCTTTTACCCCGGGACCTATATGCCAGATGACTTGAACACATTGAAACAGGGATATATAAACCAGGTGCAATATGTAAACACTGAGATCTTACCAATAATCGATGAAATACTAGCGAAATCAACACAACCCCCGATCATCATTATCCAAGGGGATCATGGTTTAACAATCGGCGAACGTAATGACATCCTCAACGCTATTTATCTTCCTACTGTGAGCCAGAAGCAATTGTACTCGACGATGACTCCTGTGAATACTTTTCGTGTTGTGTTCAATGCATATTTCGGTACCGATTATCCCCTCCTTAATGACATATCATACTTTTCTCCTTACGAAGATAAACTGGACTTGAGTTTTTCGGAGGATAAGACCGAGCGTTGTGGGGGCAAGTAATAAGCGATATGTTATAATTTTTGCAGAAAGCCGGGCCCGTGGCGCAGTGGTTAGCGCAGGCGACTCATAATCGCTTGGTCGATGGTTCGACTCCATCCGGGCCCACTTTTTTATAGGTATCTTTGTGCGGTCGATGGTCTCCCCCATAAGGGGACTATGCGAATCCTTCCGGGCCCACCTATTTTCAACGGAAGATTTTGGGGAATATGAATATGGCTGCTTCTTTTCCAATTGCTTCTGGATGGCAAACAACAAAACTTAATTCCATTAAGGAAGTTTTTTCAACTCTAACATTTCTCGAAAAAGAAATCTGGATTAGTCGCGGTCACTCGAAATGCATCGGGAAGCTTGTTCCAAAATTCGATCGAGAACCGTTTAGTAAAATTGTTGATCGAAATAGTAAACTCAAGCTTGAAATTGAAACCATTCGACTATTTCAAGAAACTGCTTTTCCTGTTGCTTCAGTAGATGAACAAAAAGCAATGTCTAGTGATATGACTACTTTAATGGTCCTTCAACATTATGGCGTCCCGACTAGATTACTTGATTGGTCATTATCGCCATATGTATCAGCATTCTTTGCAGTTGACGATGATGAATCACTCGATGGAGAACTCTGGTGTTTACATTATGATACATATATGTCGAGAACAAGTGAACAATGGGCACAGTATCCCCAAATTCCGGCTAATACTCCTATAGAGAGTATTTACGAAATGGTATTTGATCAAAAAATACCAAACCCGGATTTCTTCGTGTGTGTCTTTGACTACTTATCACATCATCGAATAGATGCACAGCAAGGATTATTCAGCCTTACTGGAAGCTTCGGAAAAGACCATGCGAAAAGCATAAGGACATTATTTGCAAATAATACAAGCAATTTTCACCGATACATTATTAAATCAAACCTAAAAAAGGCAATAAAGCAGAAATTATACGATGACTATGAAATTTGGTTGGGATCGCTATTTCCAGATACACCTGGTATTGCAGAAGCTCTCAAATCTATACAACTTCGAGACGCGAGATTGCTGATCTAAGAATTCATGGACTCCAACCGGACACCAAGAACTCCATTTTCGGAGTTTTTTATTAATGCTATACTGATTTTGACCTTTCCGAAAAAGAGACACTCACATGCCCTTTATCGATGACTCCCGCGTTCCCGCCCAACCCTACCCCGAACTGCGGGAGGTGCTGGCGCGCTTTGTGGGCGACATCAGCGCCGAACTGGGCGATAATCACGTTGGCATCTACATGATCGGCTCGCTGGCGGTCGGCGATTTCGACCTCGACAGCGATGTGGATTTCCTCGTCATCACCAGGCATGAGTTGAACGAAACAAATATCAAAGCCCTGCCAGAGATCATGAGCGGCATCCAGGCAACGGGCAGCTACCCCGCCAACCACCTGGAAGGCTCGTTCATCCCGCTCGCCGATCTCAACGATCCATCCATTGTGGGCGTAAAGGAATTCCCTTACTTCGATAACGGCAGCACTGAGCTGGAAAAAACCACCCACGACAACCAGTGGCACGTGCGCCAGGTGCTGCGCGGGAGCGCCGTCACCCTGGTGGGGCCAAAGCCGGAGACCTTCACGCAGCCCGTCCCCGCCGCTGCCATCGCCGCCGAGATGAAAACGGTCATGCTGCGCAACTTGAACGCCTTCGAGGAGGAGGTCAGCCGCCCGCTCAGCTTCTGGAACTCGCGCTTCGGGCAGTCCTTCGCCGTGCTCACCTACTGCCGCAAGCTGCTCACGCTCAAGACCGGCGAGGTGCGCTCCAAGAAGGCCGCGGCGGCCTGGGCCAAAGAAACTCTCGATCCCAAATGGCGCACCCTCATCGACCAGGCCTGGCAGGAACGCCAGGGCGTACGCTTCATGGAGAAGATCCGTCAGCGCGCCGAGCAGGCGCTGCTGGATGAGACGCTGGAATTCATCAAATACACGGTCTCGCTGATCGAATAATCAGGTTACAACGTAAAGCTGGGGAGTTTCGTAAATCAGGGCAAGGAAAAATGCTCCTTCAGGGGAGAATTTACTTCCCTTCCATACTCAAATTTTGGGCGGATAAAAAGTGAACCCCTGTTTTTTTCGTTTACCCGGGCGATTACCGTGTGGTTCCTGTCAGCCACCCAGAGTTAATCCCATTTCTCAGTTTTTATCTGTGCCGCGCTTACCGCTGCTTCAAATCTCACCACCTTAAATGACTCAGCCGTATCAATGATGATTTTTCGGCTGTTATCATTCATGAGGTTGATTTTTATCCCCAGAGATTCAGGGTTAGGAGTAAATTGAGTAAATTGCTGCCATTCAAATGAACTCAGGTTGTACACATTAAAGCTTCCATTTGATGCTTTTCTCATTAAATACCTCCTCTTTTCCGATAAGAAACAAATAGACTGTGAAGAAATTAATTCCAAATCCACTTTGTGCAAATATAGATTACCACTTAAGTAATGGTTTATTCCAGAAGCGTGTCAAACTTGGTTTCAATTATTTCTCCCTTTGTGGAGTGTTTTTCATCCATGCTATACTCTCCTGAGGTGACGTATGCAGAGAAAAAAACGAGGCTGTTTATACTGGCTGCGCTTGTTGGGGTTTGGCTTGTTGGGCGGCATTCTGGTGACTGTCATCCTCATCGAGGCCGCCTACATCGCTGACGCCGTCAAGCCGGCTCCCAGTTCTGTGGGCAGTCTCCCCGCCGCAGTGGACGGGCGCGCCTATAAGCCGGTCGATCTCTACAACGAGGCGGATGACATCCACCTCTCGGGCTGGTACCTGCCCTCCGCCAACGGTGCCGTGGTCATCCTGCTGCACGGCTACGGCAGCAACCGCCTTGAAATGCTCTCACGCGCAAACGTGCTGGCCGAACATGGCTACGGCGTACTGCTCTACGACCTGCGCGCCCACGGCGAAAGCGGCGGTGACAGACGCGCCTTCGGCTGGGAGGACGTCAGCGACGTGAGAGCCGCGCTGGACTTACTTTCCGCGCGCGAGGATGTGGATCAGGAGAAGATCGGTATCCTGGGTTTCTCCATCGGCGGGCAGATCGCCCTGCGCGCTGCCGCTGAGTATGACAACATCGCCGCGGTCATCGCCGATGATCCCGCTTACGTCACCATCGACGACGCGCCGCCGGCTGCCAGCAACAGCGAGAAGTTCGCCTATTTTGTCTCGTGGGTGGACGGCAGGGGCGTCAGCCTGTGGTCCGGTGTGCCCATCCCAGAAGGAGTCCCCGAAGTCCTGGACGAGATAACTCCGCGCCCGATCTTCTTTATCGACACTGGCACGGGAGGCGGCATGAAATACACCCGCCACCTGTATGAACTGGCCGGTGAACCGAAAACACTATGGGAGATCCCCGAGACGTATCACGGCGGTCAGTTCAATGCCCGTCCGGAGGAATACACCGCCAGGATGATCGAATTCTTTGATGCTTACCTATTGGATGAATGAGATTACTTGCTGCCTGCTCAACCGCTTTTGGGCATGAAGGCACAGCGTCTACGGTTTCAATCCCACGCGCAAACTGTTTGTGCGCGTAAAGCGATAACCTTGAAAGACTTCCATTTGCCGACCGGATAATGATATCCGGTCGGTTCTTCGATATGAAATCCAGTATTGAAAACGCTTGTTAACTTTATATAATGAGAATACCTTATTGGTGGGAAATCATGATTTCGTTTGCCCGGATCGATCAAGCCAGTGTTTGATTGAAAGCTTCTTACAGAGGATAGGGGAATTCATTCTGTACGGGAGGGTAAATGAGCGAGATTCAACCTGAAAGTGAGTTGTTTCAAATATTACTCCGGCGAAATCCAATACTGGCAAGTCAATTTGAATTAGTAAAGAAGAAATGCCTTGAGGATTGGGGGAATATGCTAGGCCCGGATATGGGGTCGTTTTCTGGATATCCGCATTTCCGCAATGTTGAGCGAAACGTAAATCAGATCATACCGGATAAAACAAAAGAAGATTTTTCTACGGGAGAGATTTTTTTACTTTTGAGTTCAATTTACCTTCATGATATTGGGAAGACTTTTGTAGTCAATTCTTCTGATGACTATCTTTGTCAATTTGCAAGCAAGTGTGATGAGAAGGAGAGAGTAAACCCTGTTAAATGCCAAGAATTTCTACGAGAGCATTTTGTGTTGAGCGATAGGTACATTTCGGAAAACGGGGCTGCCCTAGGTTTACCTGATGAAAAGATAGCAGAATATTGTGGTCTTCTGGCTTTTTGTCATGGGTTGGATCATCCACCATACAAGGAGAATAAGAAGATTCCCCAAAGCAATTGTCGTTTACTTGAAAAGAAGCGGAAGAATTTCCGCATTACATCAATTTCTCCATATGGGATTCTACGCATTCCTTTATTGGCAGCTATTCTTAGGATCGCGGATGAATCAGATAACTCGTGGATGCGAACCTATCGAAAGGATTTACTTCCAATTAGGTTTACAAATGAAAAAGAAAAAGAGAGATACATTAAAACATTTCGTCGATGTATCGAGGGAATTGAATTTAATCATGAGGGGCATTGTGTGATAGTGCATGTTCCTGAAAGTGATTTTCTGTTTGACGATAAAAATACCGGGGGGATTTTCATTGCAGCCATTGATAATGCAAAAGGTACTCTTGCTGATGTGGTTGGTTCATGGGCAAAGATTCTGGAGCAAATTGACATTAAGTTCTCCAGCGTCTACATCGAATATAGTAATCATTTGCTCCGAAACTTTTCTGAAATAAATAATCAAGATGGTTTTCCGTGTTTATCCAATACAATCAATACTAAAACAACTCAAATAGAAAAACTCTTTAATGCAATTGTCTCTCTTTCACTAGGCAGTTATGACTATGAAAAATTCTCATGGGAGGCTCTCGAAGCTCAAGTAGGTGATCCCTTACACGATATTGATCGTTGGCTTGTAAAGAAGATATCAGATGTCTCTGATGGCCTCATTCTCCTTGACAATGGGGATTCGATAATCATTTCACCTCTACGAAAAAGTCTACCTGACCTACGCAAGAAGATCTTTATCGAAAAAGACTTGAACGAGGAGAATCAAAATGGGACAATCTGATGGAAGCAAAGAATACTACCTGTCAACTGGGATCAAGGAACTGAATGAGATCCTTGAAATGGATAAACCCCTTTCGGAAATAAGCGCGGATAATGGTGGGTTCCGGATTGGAAAAAAGGATGAAGTCAAAGGCCTTGAAACGCCCATTATTCTGATCAATGGTGAAACAGGAGCCGGGAAAACAACATTAATGTTACAAATTGCTTTCTGCGCAGCCAGAGGAAATACCTGGATACCATGTTTTTGCTCATTGGAGCAATCTGTACGATCTCTTGAAGACGTATCCAAATCATTCGATGATTTCACTAATGTGGAGAAACAAATCATTCCTTCAGAGAAACAAAATGCTGTTTTTGGTGAAGAAAATGACACCAATCCCAAGAAACAAGTGAATTTCTTTGACTTGGCAGATCCCCATTGGGATGAAGTTAAATACAACAATGAAATTCCAAATATCTATGTATGCCATCTCTCACCCAAACCCATATCAGAATCAGATAACTCTGATATCTTCCAAGCACGACTTGATCAACTGGAACATATTATTGACGAGTTGCAGAAAATGGATAAACAAAAAAAAGCGATTCCAGTGTTTTTCCTGGACAGCATGAATGCGTTTTCCACTTACACTCTGAAAAGAAATGAGATCTACCGTCTATTTGCCCTTTTCAGGAATCACCACATACCGGCTGTGATCTCAATGGAGCATCATGTCAATACCAGCCTGGATCAGGATCTGGACTGCGTCCAAAATGCCAAATTCCTGGCAGATATTGTCATCAGCCTAACAAAAGATGGTTCAGATAATTACTTGAAGTATTACTTGGAGATCGAAAAATCAAGGGTTTCGCGACAAGCACTTGGAAAGCATATATACAAAATACGCACAGCCACAGTCGCGCGCAAGGTTCAATATGATCTTCGAACCGGGATCGTTCTATACCCCTCTATTCACCCGGTGCTCTCTAAAGCCAGGGAGCAGGAACCTATCCAATCCACCGATTTCTTTGTTAGCGAATACGATTCCGATCTAAATCGAATAACCATTGAGACCCATGTCAAATCTGGTGCGTGTTACTCAATTATCGGTCCTCCCGGTACTCATAAGTTAGCGCTTGGAATGAACGTAGCTATGGGCTACATTGAAAATCGTTCACCGTCTATGCTCATTGTTAACTTCGGTGGATCGGGAGAATACAACTTCGAGGGTGTCGCTTGGACAAAAAGCCGAAATTATTGTCGAAAATTGGTACCCGTGAAGAATGAAAAACAAGGAGGAGATAGATCAGAAATACATCCTTGGATACAAGAATTTTCCTGCGAAACAAAAAAACCCCAAGAGAAAGGGCTTGAATTAGTTAAAGGTGATACTGATACGAAAGTCACTCTGCTCACAATCAACATCGGGCAAATCACGCCTGAAGAATGCTTCTATATGATCGAAAAAGCCATTAGTGAGGCACAAATAGGTGCACAGCCTTTCTCATCGGTTTTACTATCCGACACAGCGGAGCTTTGTAATGGTTACCCCCTACTTGCTTCAGATCCCTTATTCCTTCCAGCATTAATAGATCTATTTGCTGCCCGTCGCTTGGTCACCGTATGCATAGGCGTGGATGCTGGAGAATCTGCCAGGAACAAAGATATTAATTTCTCCTTATCGTCGCGAGCAGATTATCGCATTGTCCTTTCCCATTATCCCGATGTCAGGACATTGTCGGAAAGGATAGTGGAAAATAAGCAATTAAAATCTAACCCGAAGAAAGAGCAGTTTGTTTGTTTAGTTGTAGATAATGTTACAGGAAAGCATTATGGAAGACAACCTCGATGGTTATCGGTACTTGAGAAAGGGAAAAAGAAGACGTTATTATGTAAAATGGATCCGAAAGTAAAAATGAAATCAAAACGAATAATCAAAACTGAAATAAAAAGAGTGTGATTACGGATCTTTCTTTTAATAAGGCAGAGTATTCAACTGTCTTTTTGGAATAAACCTAATGACAACTAAACTGATCTTTCTCTCCATCATCTACCCCGCGTGCGAGACCGACAGCCTGCTGTTGGCCGAAAGCATTCGTCACTTTGGCGGAGCAATTACCGATCGACCGATCTGGTTCCTGCAGCCGCAAACCGGTCAGCCCCTGAATGATGCGGTGGAGAAACGTCTGCGCGAGCTGGACGTGCGCCTGGTGCCCTTCACCTATCCAAAGGACGCGCCGAACTTCTTCTTTCATAAAACGCTTACCGGCTTGGCCCATGCCGAACCTCTCGCTGCCGCTGAGACCGACTGCATGGTGTGGATGGACTCCAACACGGTAGTGGTCAATGAACCCAAAGAGCTGTTCCTGCCCGATGGCGTGATCATGGGCTACCGCCCCGTGCAGCACCTGCTGGTGGGATCCCAATATGGCAAACCGCTCGATCCGTTCTGGACTGAGATCTACGCAGCCTGCAAGGTGCCACCGGAGAGTGTTTTCCCCATGCACCTAACCGTGGAAGACCGGGATATGCGTCCTTATTTCAACGCCGGTTTCCTGGTGCTGCGTCCGCAGGCTGGATTGGTGAAGAAATGGTATGACACCTTCATATCGCTGTATCAAACATCCACATTCCTGCCCTTCTATGAACGGGACGTGCGCTATGAGGTGTTCATGCATCAGGCCGTGTTGGCCGGGGTAGTGTTGAGCAATTATGACCGCGATCAATTGCACGAACTGCCGCGTGGATACAACTATCCGATGGATTTGTGGGGCATAGATACAACTGCCTATCGCCCTCGCAGCATGGATGAAGTGATCACCTTCAGGCATGAGGGATTCTACGAGGATCCAGACTGGCAGGAGAACTTCCCGGCCAGTGATGCACTCAAACAATGGATGAAAAAGGTTATTGAACTAAAATAAGTAATCAACATGTGCCTGGTGGGATTGAAACGCAGTCAAAACCAACCCAACAGGATTTTTATCCTTATTTCTGTAATACACTCACAATCGAGAAAAATTTCACCATGAATGTGATATAAATTCTGCGTGATGCAAATCATTGATCTTCCAGATGACCCTTGCCTGTTGCAGCAGCGATAGGCGGGGTTTTGTTGTTTCAACCACTTACCCGGGAGAATAGCCATGGATTTTTCAATTATTGCCATCATTATCCAATTGATCTTTCTCGAAGGCATCTTATCCATAGACAACGCCGCCGTACTCGGCGCGATGGTCACCCCACTATCGGACAAGGAAGAGATCCCCTGGCCAAAAGCGCTGCGGCCGATGGGCCATGCGTTCAATAGACTGCTGGGTAACCAGCGAGCAGGCGCTCTGCGAGTTGGTTTACTGGGCGCTTACCTCGGACGCGGTTTGATGCTGCTGGCAGCCAGCTTCATCATCCAGAATCCTTGGCTCAAACTCATTGGTGCGCTTTATCTGGTGCGTCTGGCGTTGGAAGACCTGAGTGCCACCGGTATTGATGAGGGCGATGGCGGCGAAAAAGCCGTCAAGACACGCACCTTCTGGATGACTGTGTTAAGTGTTGAACTAATGGACCTGGCCTTCAGTCTCGACAACGTGGTTGCGGCCGTCTCGCTTTCAGACAAACTTTGGGTGGTGATGATCGGTGTGGCTATCGGCATCGTGGTGATGCGCTTTGCCGCCGGCATCTTCAGTTACGTTGTCGAAAAAGAGCCAATCCTCAAGACCGCAGCTTACATCCTGGTACTCAACATTGGCGTTGAACTGCTGATCGAGGAATTTTCCCTCGACAATCTTGCCCAACCGCTGGTGCTGAACGGCTTCTGGCAGCATCTGATTGCCATTGAAGAAAATCACATCGCCATCGGCGATTGGACGCGTTTCGGCATTTCCATTCTCACCATCCTGCTCACGCTGGCCTACGCCCATATCAAACCTCTGCGGCTGCTGCGCCCACTGCTGATCTGGATCAGCCAGGGCTTTGCGTTGGTGAATGGGACGATCACCTGGCTGCTGGCGCCTGTTAAAGCTCTATTCAGCCTGATCTTCCGGTTGATCGGAATGATTTTCAAACGCAGGGGAAGCGTGGAACCTGCGAGATAAACACCCTTTACTACACTATAAAGGCTTCTCCATCCATACGACTTGTGTCGTACCAAAATAGTGGGATGGGAGGCCTTTCATTTTGAATCCAGCCCGTTCGAAGTAACCGGTTGCGGTCAACCTGGCCTGGGTGCCCAGGAACTTATATCCTTCTTTTCGGGCTTCGTTTTCGATGAAGTCCAGCAGCGTCTTCCCGATCCCCTGGCTTTGTTTGGTAGTTGCCACCGCGAGGTGTGAGAAACAGCCCACGCCAGGTTCACGTTCATAAAGTTTGACCACACCGATCACTTTTTTTGTATCTTCATCCACAGCCATGAAGTGATGCGAAATTGGCTCAAAATCGTCTTTTTCGGTTCCCTTCTGCATCCCCCAGGGTTCTCGCAGTACTTTGTAGCGCAGATCGTAGTATTCTTTAAATTCTTCACGGGTTTGCGGGGAAACGATCTTGATCATGGTTGGACTCCAGAAATCAAATGTATGTTCCAGTGATTCTATTATATGGAATGATGTGCAAATAAGCAAAAAGGCAGGTGGCTGAATTGTCAACCAGGTCATAAAGAGCAGCTTCATATACAAAACCGATTTTCTTGATTATAATAAAAGCCCTGAACAATCGATGCGGGCGTCGCCAAGTGGTAAGGCGTCAGCCTTCCAAGCTGATATTCGTGGGTTCGAGTCCCATCGCCCGCTCTAAACAACCCGAAAGGGTTGTTTTCTTTATTCCAGCGATGGGATAATAATCCCATCGCCCGCTCTCCAAAGAGGCCTGAAAAGGTCTCTTTTCGTTCACCTGATCATAGTTCAATCGAGCGCCTGATTTTGTAGTTTTCTTCATATGGGATTAAGATTATAGACATAGACTGTTCAAGAGTAACTTATCTTCCTGCGGAGGGATGCACATGACAGATCCAAGAATGGCAAAGTTGGCAGATGTGCTGGTGAATTATTCAACAAAAGTGAAACCCGGCGACTGGGTGTATATTGAGGCCGGTTCGATCGCAGCTCCGTTGGTGCGCGAGTTGGTGTATCAGGTCACTAAAGCCGGCGGTCACGTGGACTACGCACTGCACTCCGGACCCATCGGTGAAGCATTCGTCAATAATGCATCAGACAAACAACTTGCCTGGGCCTCCCCCTTTGAGATGATGATGATCAAACAGGTCGATGTGGCCATTTTCATCAGCGCTCCCGAGAACACGCGCTCGATGAGCGCTGTCGATCCGGCGAAACTGCAAAAACGCAGCCAGGCGTACAAAAAATGGTACGACATTTACATGAAACGCTCCGCCAACCGCTCCCTGCGTTGGACGATGGCAAACTATCCCTGCAACGCCCTGGCTCAGGAAGCCGATATGAGTCTGGCCGATTACGAAGACTTTGTGTACAAAGCCACCTTCGCCGACAAACCCGATCCTGTGAAAGCCTGGCAAAAGGTGCACGACGACCAGCAGAAACTGGTCGATTATCTGGCCGGCAAGAAGGAATTCCACATCAAGGGCACGAATGCCGACATCACCATGAGCATCGAAAGGCGCAAGTTCATCAACTCCGACGGCGATCAGAACATGCCCAGCGGTGAGGTCTTCACCAGCCCGGTGGAGAACTCGGCCAACGGCTGGGTGAGCTTTACCTACCCCGTCATCCACCTGGGGCGCGAGGTGGAAGGTGTGCACCTTGAATACAAGAACGGTAAAGTGGTCAAAGCCACAGCCCGGAAGAACGAGGAGTATCTCAACAAGATGCTCGACACTGACAAGAACTCACGCATCCTCGGTGAACTGGGGTTGGGTACCAATTATGGCATCACCCGGTTCTCCAAGGATATCCTCTTCGATGAGAAGATCGGCGGTTCTTTCCATCTGGCTGTTGGCTCCGGATTTGAGGAGTGCGGTGGCAAGAACAAATCCAGCCTGCACTGGGACATGATCTGCGACGCCCGCAAGGACACCGACATGTTCGTGGACGGCAAGCTTTTCTACCACAACGGCAAGTTCCTGGTATAGGTCGCTGTGTCTACAACAAAACCCGGCTGCCGCCGGGTTTTTGATTTTCAGAGCTCGATCCGATATTCGCCAAATTCGCGAGTTTTTTTCATACCTACTCGTTCGTAGAATTGGAAGGCGTTTTGATTCAGGGATGCCACCCCCAGGGCAACGCTTTTCTTTCCTGCCTGCTGGTAAATGTGGAACATGTGCCGCAACAGTTTTGAGCCAAATCCCTGTCCCTGCAGATCCTTGGACACGGCCAGTTGGCGAATCCACCCCCAAGGGCCTTCGTTGTAGCTCAATGCAGCGCCAACCAATTTTCCATCTTTGCGTACCAGCAAAAAATAATCCGGATCAAAACGCCCGCCGCGGAAAAGGTGTTTACGCCAATCCTCAATTGGCGGCATTTCGTGTTCCTGCCAATCAAAAGTACTCTTGATGAGGTTGTACAGCTCTTCTTCGGCATCCGGTGTGTAAGGTCCAATGCTAAAATCCTGAGGCCATTCCACAACCTCCATTGGTCCTGAAAAATCAACCTGCATTCGGTAATGCCAGGTATGAACAGAAAAACCATAGCGGCGCAATGCCTCTCCCACTCCCCGGTTCACGTTGCAGGAGTAAACTGTGAGGCGTACTTTATCAGGATTGTTACCCTTTTTCTCTTTGACACGTTCAAGAGCAGGTTCGATCAGACGGTCGATCCAACCAGCCGGAGTGTGGTCATTGTGGGCGTACAGGTCCATGTGGAATCGGTCCCCCTCGCCTGAGACAAGTGAATAGCCGCAGATCCTGCCATTTTCCTTTAAAATCCAAACATCCCTTTTGAGGTCGGTTTCCTTCCACTCATCTTCCAGGTCACCGAAATCTGAATCTGGTTCGTCATACTCGGCGATATCGTTGGCGCACATGAAATCAAATACATCCTTGATCTCGTCAATTATTGGATGCTCAATAGTTGTCATAGATTCCTCCAGAATCAACAATGGCTCTCGGTACACGAGAGCCATTGTTTCATTATTCTTCGATATTCCGTAAATGCGGGAACAGCAAAACCTCGCGGATGGTGTGGCGGTCGGTAAGCAGCATCACCAGGCGGTCGATGCCCATGCCAAAACCTCCCTGCGGCGGCATGCCATATGACATGGCCTTCAGGTAATCCTCGTCCAACGGGTTGCACTCGTCATCTTCAGGTTTGTACTCGCGACCCATCTCCAGAAAGCGGGCTTCCTGCTCAATGGGATCGTTCAGTTCGGTGAAGGCGTTGCACAGCTCCATGCCGCCCGCGAAACCTTCAAAGCGCTCCACGGTGCTGGGATCGCCGGGTTTGTTCTTGGCCAGCGGCGAGATATCGCGTGGGTAATCATAGAGGAAAGTGGGCTGGATGAACGACGGTTCAAGGTACTCGCCTAACAGATGATCGATGAGCTTACCGCGCGCAGCCTCGGGGTTGAACTTCATACCTTTCTCGAGCATAGCCCTGGAGAGGCTTTCCTGTGTTGGGTACGCGTTGATGTCGATGCCAGTGGCGTCAATGAGACCCTGGCACAGGTCCACGCGCTTCCAGGGCGGGTTGAAATCAAGCTCTTGACCGTTATACATCACCTTGCGGGTGCCCAGTGCTTTATCACAAACGGAGGCGATCATGTTCTCAACGAATTCCATCACCTTGAGGTAATCCGCGTAGGCCCAGTAGAACTCAAGCTGAGTGAACTCAGGGTTGTGCTTGTAAGAGACGCCCTCGTTACGGAAGTCACGGCCGATCTCGTAGACGCGGTCAAGGCCGCCAACAACCAAACGCTTGAGATAGAGCTCAAAGGAGATACGCAGGTAAAGGTCCTGCTTCAACTGGTTGTGATGGGTGATGAACGGCTTGGCTGCGGCGCCGCCGTAGATGGGCTGCAGGATGGGAGTTTCCACTTCGAGGAAACCGTTCGCGTCCAGGTGCGAACGCAGCGCGCTCACTACGGCTGCGCGTGTGCGAAATACCTTGCGCACATCCTCATTGACGGCCAGGTCAGCATAGCGCTGGCGGTAACGGGTCTCGGGATCGGCCAGGGTGGCGTGGCGTACGATCTCTCCGTCCACGACCTCGTCCTTGGCTGCCGGCAGGGGGGTGATGGCCTTGGCCAGCATCTTGAAGGATGCCACCAGCAGCGAGATCTCTCCGCTGCGTGTGCGAGTCACTTCTCCACTCGCCTGGATGTAGTCGCCGATGTCGAATTGGGTCTTGAAGAGCTCCATGGCCTCTTCGCCCAGCTCATTGACGCGCATAAAGAGCTGTATCCTGCCGCTGCCGTCTTCGATATGCGCGAAGGCCAGTTTACCCATCACGCGGATGGCGCGCAGGCGGCCGGCAATGGTGGCGCGGGTGACCTTCACGTTGGGACCGTTCTCTGCGGATTCAAATTCGTGCATCGCATCTGCAATCGTTGCGGTCACTTCGCTGCGGGTGGGAAATGGTTCGATTCCCTGATCGCGCAAGGTCTGGATCTTGTTGTATCTGATCTTTTCGAGGTCTGAGAGTTCCATTTGATTTTCCTCTTCCAGTAAAAAGCCTGCCCGGTTAAAAAATGGGGCAGGCTCCAGGTTACCGAGTTTGATGTCTCTTTATCAAAACCAGGTGAGTCCCCAGTTCGTCGCTTTAGCTCACCTTGACCACTTTCACGAAGAAAGCACCAGCGGGAGCATCCACCTGAACGCGCTCTCCTTCTTTGTGATTAAGGAGTGCTTTCCCAAGAGGGGATTCGTTGGAGATCTTGCCTTCGGCAGGTTCCGCTTCGGCAACGCCGACAATCACGTATTCTTCCTTGCTCCTGCTGCCTTCCTCCTGAATGACAACCGTTGAGCCCACCTGGATAGAGTCAGAGGCCACAGGCGTCTCGTCAATGATACGGGAGGTTGCCAACAGGATCTCCAATTCCTTGATGCGTCCTTCAACAAAAGCCTGCTCATTCTTGGCGGCTTCATATTCTGCATTTTCGATCAATTCGCCGCCCTCCATGGCTTCATGGAGGCGGTTGGCAATTTCTTCACGCTTTTGTGTGCGCAGGAGATCAAGTTCCTCCTGCAACTTCTGGTATCCCTCACGTGTCAAGAATGAGTTTGTCATGACATTTCCTTTCAATTATTCGTACTCGAAGAGAAATTCCCGACCTGGAACAATACCCCATCACATAAGAAAAGAAAATCCCTCCTTATGGATGGATTTTCGCCAAACGATCAGACATCGTTCTAATCATGTGATGCAAGTATCATAACATAAACCAATTTTGATTGCAAGCACGGTCATGTTAAAGATTCGCGGTGCTATTTTTTTGTAAAACCGCCAGCGGGATTTCCTTCCGCTGGCGGTTGTGACACTCAGATCTGGAAAACGGGTATTACGGGATGAAGTGCGCGCCCATCTCAAGTGCTTCGTAGTTCTTGGGCAGCAACTTGTGATGCCGTTCGGGCAGATGCGCTTTGAGCGCTTTTTCAACCGACTCGATCGGCAGGAAAGGCAGGTTGGCGAGCAGAGCGCCCACGAGTACCATATTGGCCATTTTCTGGTCGCCTAATTTCTCAGCTTCCACGTTGGCGTCTACTTCCACCACCTTGATATCGGTGCGGGTAGTCTTGCGATCAACCATGGAAGTATTGACCACCAGCACACCGCCGGGTTTGACCATTGACTCGTATTTATCCAGTGAGGGACGGTTCATTGCGATCACCGCGGTAGGGTGTTTCACAAATGGAGAGCCGATCTCTTCATCAGAAATCACCACCGTGCAGTTGGCCGTGCCGCCGCGCATTTCAGGGCCGTAAGAGGGGATCCAGGTGACTTCCTTGCCCTCGTCCATTCCGGCGTAAGCCAGTAGTTGGCCGCCAAAGAGCACACCCTGTCCACCAAAACCGGCAAAGATGACCTCAGTTTGCATTTTGATCCTCCGCCTTAAATCTTAATCTCGGCGACTGCCGGATGAACTTTACAATCACCGATGGGATAGTAACTGACCATCTTGTCGCCAAGCCATTGCATCGCCTCGACGGGTTTCATACCCCAGTTGGTGGGACAGATCGAGAGCATCTCGACCATCGAGAACCCCAAACCGCGCTGTTGAACTTCAAAAGCGGTGCGAATAGCCTTCTTGGCGAGGCGGATGTTCTTGGGGTCGTGTAGGGCGCGCCTGACAACATAAGAGGCGCCGTCAAGCGTGGAGAGGAACTCAGCCACGCGGATGGGGTAGCCCTGTGATTCCACGTCGCGGCCGTTAACCGAGGTTGTGGTCTTCTGGCCAGGAAGGGTCGTGGGTGCCATCTGCCCGCCGGTCATGCCGTAGTTGGTGTTGTTCAGGAAGAACACTGAAATATTCTCACCGCGTGCAGCCGCGTGGGTGATCTCGGCCATACCGATGGAGGCCAGGTCGCCGTCACCCTGGTAGGTAAAGACGGTGCGATCAGGCAGCGTGCGCTTGACGCCGGTGGCCATGGCGGGAGCGCGTCCGTGCGGCGCCTGCACAAAGTCAGTGTCGAAATAGTTGTAGGAGAACACAGAGCAGCCCACAGAGGCAACACCGATGGTCTTATCGCGCAGCCCCATCTCGTCGAGCACTTCGGCGATCAGGCGGTGCGCCACACCATGGGTGCAGCCGGGGCAATAATGAGTGGTAACGTCAGCCAGTGATTCGGGACGTTCGTAAACCAGGGTTTCCATTTCCAGTGTATTTTCGGTCATGGCATGCTCCTTTACTTTTTCCGATTCATTCTGGCCAGCCAGCGGTCGCGGGCAGTACCTTTGGTATCAAGGTTGCCCTTGGCGATCCGTTTGATTTCATCCAGCACTTCATCCGGGAAGGGTACAACACCGCCCATGCGGCCAAAGAACTCGACCGGGCATTGATTCTCAGCGGCGATCAACACATCATTGAGCATCTGTCCGGTGCTCATTTCCACCACGAGCATGCTCTCCACCTTGCCGGCGGCATCGTGAATGGCCTGTGCGGGGAATGGGCTGAGAGTGATGGGGCGGATGAGGCCAACAGGGATGCCTTCGGCGCGAGCAGCGCGGACAGCGGTCAAAGCCAGACGGCCGCAGGAACCGTAACCCACCACGGCAAATTTAGCATCCTCCATGAAATAGGTCTTGAAGCGTACTTCGTTGGCTTCCACTTCCTGCCAGCGATACATCATGCGGAAATTGGTGTCTTCCTGGGCGGCCGGATCGAGATTGATGGAGGTGAGGACGCGTTTGGCACGGCCTTCAGCACCATTGGTAGCCCAGTCGGGGAATTTGGTTTTCAGTTCCTGGTAGGGGGGCATCTCGCAGGGTTCCATCATTTGTCCGATGGAACCATCTGTGAGGACGATGACCACCGAGCGGTACTTTTCTGCCAGGTCAAATGCCAGAACGGTGAGATCCACTGATTCCTGCACGGTTGCAGGAGCGAGGACGATGGCATTGTAATCACCGTGACCGCCACCGTGGATGGCCTGGTTGTAGTCGCCCTGGGCCGGGGCAATGTTGCCCAAGCCGGGACCGCCGCGCATCACATCAACGATCACCACCGGCAGTTCGGTACCGGCGATATAGGAAATACCTTCCATCATCAGGCTCACACCGGGGCTTGAGGAGGAGGACATCACGCGCTTGCCAGTGCAGGCAGCGCCGTAAACCATGTTGATGGCAGCCGGTTCGCTCTCCGCCTGGACAAAGGCACGTCCAAGTTCAGGCATACGCCTGGACATGTACTCAAGCAATTCAGTCTGCGGAGTAATCGGGTAGCCAAAATAAGCTGTCACCCCGGCCCTGATTGCAGCCTCAGCAACAGCTTCATTGCCTTTCATTAACTCTCTTGCCATTCGTTGCCTCCTAGGCTGTGGGTTGATTGACTCCGGTCTTTTCACGGTAAACCGTGATGGCTGCTTCCGGGCAAACAACGGAACAAATCGCGCAGCCTGTGCATCCTTCAGCGATCAAAGTAGCGGGGTGATAACCTTTGGCGGTGATACGGTCTGTGGCCAGACCCAGCACCTGCTGCGGGCATGCGGTGACGCATAATTCACAGCCCTTGCAGTACTTATCGTTTACCTTGATCCGTCCCTTTGGGGGCATTCTTCCTCCTTAAGCGAAGATGATCGAGCGAATATGACACAGTATCCAATCAAATATTATGCGGGGAAGTTGATGAAAGCGGAAGTGAATAGATTCCCACTCGGCGCTGCCGTTCATCATATCTTGGCAGGCATGCAGGATGATACCATAACCCGGGCGGGAATCCAAATTTCTTATCCCAGATATTCCACGATGGTGGCTTCACCCTGACCGACGCCCACGCACAAGGTGGCCAGACCAAAATAGGGTCTCTTCTCTCCTGCAGCTCGGCGCTTCATCTCATGCAACAGGGTGGTAAGGATGCGTGCGCCTGAGCAGCCCAAAGGATGTCCGAGCGCAATGGCACCACCGTTGACGTTGGTGATCGCGGGGTCAAGGCCGAGCTTTTGCATCACAGCCAGCGACTGCACCGCGAAAGCTTCGTTCAATTCCACCAGGCCGAGGTCTGTGACTTTCAGTCCTGCGCGCTGTAGTGCCTTCTCGGTTGCAGGCACAGGTCCGTAGCCCATCACGCGCGGTTCTACACCGGCTGCCGCACAGGAAACCACGCGCGCCATGGGTTTGAGACCAAGCGCTTTGGCTTTGGTGCTGCTCATCAACAACAAGGCTGCCGCGCCGTCATTCATACCCGATGAATTGCCTGCTGTAACGCTGCCATTCTCTTTGAAAGCTGGCCTAAGTTTGGCAAGAGATTCCATGCTGGAGTCGCGCCTCGGACGTTCATCAGTACTGACGATGATCGGCTCACCCTTTTTCTGGGGGATGACAACAGGCAGGATCTCCCCGGCGAATTTTCCTGAATCAATGGCCGCCACCGCACGGCGGTGGCTTTCCACGGCGAAGGCATCCTGCGCTTCGCGGGTAATGCCGGTTTCAGCAGCGATGTTCTCGGCAGTCTCACCCATGGCATCGGTGCCGTAAAGCTCTTTCATGCGCGGGTTCGGGTAGCGCCAACCCAATGCTGTGTCGTAAGCGGTGATGTTGCCAAATGAAAAACCCTGTTCGGCTTTGGGAAATGAATAGGGCGCGCGCGACATGCTTTCCACACCGCCGGCCAGGTAGATATCACCGTTGCCGTTGCGGATGGCCTGGAAAGCCATGTTGACGGCCATCAACCCAGAAGCGCACAAGCGGTTGACCGTGGCCGCCGGAACGCTGGTAGGCAGCCCGGCCAGCAGTGAGGCCATGCGAGCCACGTTGCGGTTGTCTTCGCCAGCCTGGTTGGCGCAGCCCAAATAGACCTCTTCCACCTGCGCAGGATCGATCTTGTTTCGTTCGATCAAGGCCTTAAGTACGCTGGCTGCCATATCGTCCGGCCGGACTTTAGCAAGAACACCTCCCAGGGCACCGATCGGGGTGCGGATTGCATCAACGATGACGACTTCCGTCATAATTTCCTCCAGTGTTTGGTTTCTGAATCGATTCTACCACTTACAAAAATGCATGCTTTCACCTAATTATGCACCACACTGGTCAGTAAATCACCTGATTCTCGTATAATATGAATAAGAAGAAAGTAAGTTTTCTCTGGAGTATCCGGGGCACATGCGATCGCGTTGGTTCACGTTCCTGCCGGTTTTGGTCATTTGCGGATTGCTGCTTGGCGCATGCAATGCCGGTATTGGCGGCAATTCACAAGTGACCTACCAGATCTCGCCCACCTTTAGAGAGTTGTATGAAAAACTGGGCGGCGAGGACGTGTTTGGCCAGGCCATCTCTGATACTCTGTCTTTCGACCCCTACGAGTGCCAGTACACTGTGAACGCCATGTTCTGCGTCAACCCGCAGTCCACCGATGCCGGACGCCTGTTCCTCTATCCGCTTGGGGCTGCCATGGCCGTGAAAGAGGATCCCTCGCAATCACCCGCCGAATCAGGTTCAACCATGATAGACGGCTACACCCTCTACGACGAGTTTCTTCCTTTATATAACCAGCTCGGCGCGCAGTTCACCGGCCGCCCGCTTACCCAGGCGCACATCAACTACTCACAGCAGCGCGTGGAACAATACTTTGAGAACGTGGGCTTCTACCGTAAGTTCAGCGATGCGGCCGGAGAGGTGCATTTGCTAGCCTACGGCGCATACAGTTGCATGGACGAGTGCAGCTATACTCCCCTGGTTGAAGCCTCAATTCTCAATGCCACCCGCGCGGGGCAAAACCAGCCGCTGCTAGGCGGGTTATCTGAAATTGCCGATACATCCATCCTGGGTGAGCCGCTCACCCAACCCTATATTGCCTCCGACGGTATGGAGGAGCAGGTTTACGAGAACGCCGTGGTCTATGCACCGGTGAATGACCTCGAAGCCGCCCGCCTGCGCCCCATCTCCACCCTGCTTAACAGCCCGCAAACCGATCCCGGACCGCAGAGGTACTCCAGCAGCGACGGTATGGTCTTCTACGCCGTCAAAGGCGGCAAGGGATACCATGTGCCGCTGGTTTTCGATCAATTCATCGCCGCCCACGGCGGCATGGATTATTCAGGCAACCCGATTGACGAGGTCTTCCAATACACAGAGACGGTATACAGGCAATGTTTTGAGAACTATTGTCTGGACTATGACGCCAACGCCAGCGAGGTTAATCGGGTCAGGCTGGCCCCGCTGGGCATTCAATATTTGCAGCAAATTTCCGGGAACGGCTCTCCCACCCTGCCATCTGATGACCTTTCCGCAGGCAACCTTGTCCTGACTGTTGGAGAACAGAGCAACCAGGTAGCCGCCACCGACCAGCAAAAGGTCGACATCCTGGTGACACAGCGCAGCAACCAGCAGCCAGTGACGAACGTGACCGCCACGCTGGCTATTGCCCTGCCGGATGGATCGCAGTACACCGCATCCTTCCCATCCACCGGGCTGGACGGACGGGCTTCGTTACTTGTGCCGGCCATGAAGGACGTCCCCAACGGCACAATCCTGGAATACCAGGTATGTCTGGATGGCACTGACGGGAACCCCGTTTGCGCCACAGGCAGCTATTTGATCTGGCCTTCTCAATAAGTTATGGAATGGCTTCACCAAACAGGTCGACGTGGTCGATCTTGCCGGCAATGCTATAGACACTCATGGAAAACTGTTCCACCCCTCCCCCACTCAGTCCACTTTCTTTACTGAACTGCCTGACGGCAACAACACTACCTTCAGCATCGTATGCTACTGCTGCCAGCCAGTAACGACTGGCAGTCTGGGCTGCGTCACTTAAACTCACACTGCCGGAAACTTCTGCTGAATACCCATCAGTGGAGATGGCAGTTTTTGCATCCGTGATGGTCAGATCAAGGAAGCTGGCATCCGATTCAGAGACAGGCACTGCTGAAAGCAATTGCATTTCCACTGTGTAGTTCAATGGTATCGGGGGCATGAAATAGGTGAAGAGGGGCAGGCTCGAACCGCTTGTCAGCCGGTTGAGAGGAAGCAATCCTTCCTGGATGTAGCGATCGCCTGTGGCTGTATCTATGATAATGAACTGCGCGGTCAGGTTCTGCACGTCAAAACCCTGCTCGTTGCGGGCAATGCCAAAACAATACAACCCACCGGTGAGCGAAGGGGTGCATTCGGGGGAAACGAGAGCCACGGCCACCGCGGTGGGAGTGGAGATAGCCTGGGTGGCCGATGTACTGCCCGGAGCGGGCAAGACAAGCTGATCGCCGGCAGAAAGGGTGTAAGGGTCTATTCCCGGGTTGGCTGCCTGGAGTTCAGCTGTGGTCAGACCGTGATTGGCAGCGATGGCCCACAAAGTATCTTTATCTTTGACTACATAGATTACCGGGGTGGGTGTAAGCGTAGGCAGCGGTGTGGCCGTGGGCGCGGTCACCGGCGTGGGGGTGGCAGTGGGGACGACTGTAGCTGTGTAATAGGGTGTCAGTTCCCCCACCGAAAAGGTATCTTCATTTGGGTTGTTCGCGCCCGCCTTGCAGGACGCAAGCACAAGCACACAAAAAGCTGCGAGGATTGTCCTGATGTTTTTTGAATGGATCATGAACTGCATTATACCTGAATTATCTTGCCCCTCTTCGGACCATATGCTACACTCAATACATGGCCACCCAGAAGGAAGCATATCAACAGGCATTGGCGTTCATCCAGGCAGGCGAACTTGATAAAGCCCGTGAGCTTCTTGCCCGCCTGATCAAAGCTGATAAGGGCAACGTTGATTACTGGTTATGGATGAGTGCCGTGGTCAAGACAACCAAGGAGCGTGTTTACTGCTTGCGCGAAGTCCTGGCACTCGACCCCAAGAACGAGGATGCCGCTTTGGGTTTACGTATGCTTGGTGAAAAAGCGCCCGATGCCGACCCTTCTCAAACCATTTACATAAAGAAAGTTCCCTGGAAGACCCACATGGAGATCGCGGACGAGCACCCCACCGGGACAAAATTCGTCAGGTCGAGAGTGCTGGTTCTTGCTTTAATAATCGCCGGAGTGATTGGTCTCTTCGGTTTTGGTATCTACCTGGCATTGCGGCCGACTGCAACAGAGACGATGGATACTGTCAAGCGTTGGACAATCACCGCGCCGCCCACCGCCACCTTCACTGTTACCGCCGGCCCCACCGCTGAAGGATTTGCTGCGCTTACCATCCCCACCGACCGCACCGTTACGCCCACGTTGTTATACGTGGCCACACCGCACAGCCGTCTGGAAGCGTACGGTGCAGCCATGCGCGCGTATGAAAAGGGGAATTGGGATTCTGCCATCGAATACCTGAACCAGGTGCTGGTAGCTGAACCGAACTCGCCTGATATTTACTACCACCTGGGAGATATCTACCGCTTCCAGGGGAAATTCAAGGAAGCATTGAGCGCCTACCAGTCCGGCATCCAGGTGGACCCCAATTTCGCTCCATCCTACCTGGGCAAAGGCCGCGCGCTGCTTGAACAGGCCACGCCCGCCTCCGCGGATGCCATCGAAGCGCTTCAGATCGGCGTCAGCAAAGACCCGAACATGGCTGAAGCCTACCTGGAACTTGCCCGCGCGAATTTAATGCTGAACGATCCCACCACGGCCATTGGCTGGCTCGAAAAATACACCCAATACGGCGAGGAAAATGCCACTTCCGCGCTTTTCAAGGCTGAAACCTACCTGGCACTCGGTCAGAGCGAAAACGCATTGGCTTCTGTGGAAACGGCCTATCAACAGGATCCCACCAATGTGGATGTTTACGCCGTTTGGGCCGAAGTGCTTCAATCATTGGGGCAATACAGTGAATCCATCCCGCCGCTGCTGACCGTGCTGCAGGAGAACCCGGTGGACCAGGACGCCCAGGCTCTGCTGGCCCGCGCTTACTACAAGATCGGCGACCAGGAGACAGCCTTCTCCACCATCAGCATGCTCATCGAGCAGGACCCTGAGAACATCAGCGCCTACCTCCTGCGTGCTGATATCTACCTCGACCAGGGCAACCCCGATGAAGCTAGCAAGGACTTCAACATGGTCCTGCGCTACGACTTCAACAACTTCGACGCCAACCTTGGCCTTGGCAGGGTTTTCCTGGCCAACGGGCAGGCTGGCGCTGCCTACAACAAGTTCGATTACACCGAACGGCTTGCCAAGACCGACACTCAAAAAGCCGTCCTTATTTACTGGATGGCAAAAGCTCACCAACGCCTTGATCAGGCAACCGCTGCCATCCCCGATTACCAGACGGCTCTGGCATATCCAGGCAGCGTGCTGCCCCAGGAACTGCGCGAGGATGCTGAATTTCAGCTATCTGTCTTGTATACGCCCACACCCACGCCCAGACCAACCCTGACCCCAACGATCACAAAGACGAGTCCCGCCACCGCGACCCCGGCCGTGACGAACACGCCAAAAGTCTCACCCACCCAATAATTGCTCCATCCGATCATCGTGAAGCGACTGCAGAAGTACCTCCTCATTAAAAACCGCCGCAACAGGCTGACCAGACCCGCAAGGACAAGACAGAAAACAGCCGGCGGGGTGGTGAGGGGTTTTCTGGCGATCTTTTGCATTTGCCTGTGCGCCGTTCTGGCAGTTGGCAGTTTTTTCTACGCCCGCCTCACTTACGACCTGCCGTCCATCGAGCAATTGCCGGTCATGCTCGACCGCGAGGACGGTGAACTGCTCCATCCTTCGCAATTAATGGACCGAAGCGGTACGCAGGTGCTTTACACCCTCGATAATCCGGGCATCGTGCGCAAGTTCCTCACCGTCAACCCCGATGCCGAGGATCATTTCAGCCTGCAGCTCGTGCGCCTGGTGGTGGTCCGCCTCGAACCCGATTTCTGGACTGCCAACGGCATCGATCTGCAAATCCTCACCGATCCGCAGCCGCAAACCATTGCTGAAAGGTTGGCCAGGGAACTGCTGATCCCCGATGAAGAAGCCTCGTTGCGCAGCGCGCTGCGCATGCGTCTGCTGGCCAACCAACTCTTATCAAAATACGGACGCACTCAGGTGCTGGAATGGTATTTAAACAGCGCCTACTTTGGCCACCTCACTTACAGCGCTGAAAGCGCTGCACAGTTGTACCTGGGTAAGTCTGCCGCCGATCTGGACCTGGCTGAATCTGCCCTGTTGATCTCGCTCATCGAATCTCCCGCGCTCAACCCGGTTGACGCACCAACGGCCGCTCTTGAGAACCAGGCAGCGCTCCTCGCTGACCTGGCCGCGCAGGACATCATCACCCCCGATGAATTCAACAGCGCGTCTGCGCAGCAACTCATCTTCCCCCCCTTTCCCGTTTACGCTCAAGACACCAGCTCGGCTTTCATAGAACTCGCCCGGGCGCAGTTGACCGACCTGGTCGGCGCCACACGCGTGGAGCGTGGCGGTCTCAAGGTCGTCACCACACTCGACCTTGACCTGCAGGCTCAGTTGGTCTGCACCTCGCGCAGTCAGCTCTATCAGATCGAGGCCGCGGCTTATTCAAGCTCCACCCTGGGATTAACCGACTGCCCGGCTGCTGACCTGCTGCCAACACAGAGCTACGAAGGCGATTATGCCAACCTGGCTGCCAGCGGCGTGATCATGGATCCCACCACCGGGCAGGTGTTGGCTTATTCCGAACCTGTTGACCTTTCTGGTTCCATTGTGGGAGCTGATTACCATCCCGGCTCCCTGCTCACCCCCTTTGTGGCACTCACCGCCTTCGCACGCGGGAGTTCCCCAGCCTCACTGGTCTGGGACGTGCCCATGTCGCTGCCCGCGGGTGCCGAGAACGAATTGAATCCTGACGGCACCTTTCATGGCCCGGTCAATTACCGCATCGCGCTGGCCAATGACTACGTTGCCCCGGTTGCCGTCCTGTTTCAGCAATATGATCCTCAGATCGTGTGGTCCATCGCGTCAGCTTCAGGATTGTCGCTGACCGAGGACGGTTCAGCTTCGGCAACGCTGCTCTTCGATGGCGGAGAGACAAATCTCATGGAGATTGCCCGCGCATATTCCATACTTGCAGCCAACGGCACCTCCCATGGCGTTGCCGACCCATCCTCCGGCGCTGTGGAAAGCGTGACCGTCCTCAAGGTGGAAACACTAAAAGGCCAAACGCTCGTCGATAACAGTCAGCCGGATCGACAGCCCATCGTCAGCACCTCGATGGCGTACTTGATAAACAACATCCTCAGCGATGAGACCGCGCGCTGGACCAGCCTGGGTCAGGCCAACGTGCTGGAGATCGACCGCCCCGCCGCTGTAAAGATCGGCCAAGTAACCAACAAAAGCCAGGTCTGGACGGTGGGATACACGCCCCAGCGCCTGGTGCTCACCTGGGTGGGCAACCAGAGGGATAATTCCCGACTTACTTACACCGATTACCGCATGAGCGCGGGATTGTGGCAGGCATTGATCAAATATTCCTCACAAACCCAACCCGCCGATGACTGGTCGAAACCCATTGACGTGACAGAAATGCAGGTCTGCTCGCCTTCGGGCATGCTGCCCACCAGCGATTGCCCCATTGTGACTACAGACGTTTTCATTTACGGCAACGAACCAACAACAACCGACACCCTGTACCAGAAAGCCCAGATCAACCGGGAAACCGGCCTGCTGGCCACCGTGTTTACTCCAAAAGAGATGATCGAGGAGGACGTGTTCCTGAACGTACCTGCGTCCATTCGCACCTGGGCCATCAACGCCGGGCTTTCAGTGCTGCCGTTGGGTTACGATGCCATCTCCATGACTGATGTTGACCCCAACGTGCAGATAACCAGCCCGGTCATCTTCGCGCCGGTGCGGGGCAAGTTGACCATCAGCGGCACGGCCAACCTGGAATCATTGGTGTCATTCAATGTACAGGTCGGCAGGGGCATCAACCCCGAAAGCTGGCAGCAAGTGGGTGACACCCAGACAAGCGCGGTGACAGACGGTGCGTTGGCCGAGTGGGATACCACCGGCCTGGATGGGCTATACGCCGTTCGTCTGAATGTTGTCACTGGAAACAACCAGATCCATACCTCGGTCATCCAGGTGACAGTGGACAACCAGGCACCTCAGGTTTCTGTCGCTTACCCGGCCGCAGATTCACAGGTTACCTCCATCAACGGCGCGGTCACGCTCAGTGCCACGGTAACTGACACGGTGGGCATCTCACGGCTGGAATGGTGGATGGACGGTGAGTTGATCGCCGAACAGACCTCCGCACCGTTTTCACTCTCCTGGGCTGCGACGAAAGGAAGTCACAGCGTGCAAGTCATTTCATGGGATACCGCTGGTAACGAAGCCTCTTCTGAAGTTACCAAGTTCGAAGTAATCAGGTAAATACCCGGCTCAAATCAATTGAGCCATAAAACAACGGAGGGAACATCATGTCCAAAAGTCCAAACCCTGTATTGAAGCGTCTTGGACTGGCTGATGATGACCGCGTCGCCATCATCCACACCGACGATATCGGCATGTGCCAGTCAAACGTGGACGCCTTCGCCGACTTGTGGGAAGCCGGCATCATTTCGTCGGGAGCCATCATGTACCCCTGCCCCTGGGTGAACGCTGCCACCGATTACTCCCACACCCATCCCCAGGCCGATCTGGGCGTGCATCTCACCCTCACCAGTGAGTGGCAGACCTACCGTTGGGGACCCATTTCCACCCGCGACCCCCGCTCAGGGCTGATGGACGCAGATGGATACCTCTTCCACACTTCCGAAGACGTACAGAAAAAAGGTCGCCCGGCAGCAGTGAAAAAGGAACTACAAGCTCAACTCGACCGCGCCCTGGCTGCCGGTCTTAATCCAACTCACATCGACACCCACATGGGTTCAGTCGCCTGCGCCAAATACATGAACATCTACCTCGACCTGGCGAAAAAGAATAAATTGCCGCCCATGATCTTCCGTATGGACGAGGAGGAATGGCACGGCGCGGGATTGGATGCTCTCACAGCCAAACTTGCCGCGCGCATGATCCTGGGGCTGGAAGAGAAGAAGGTGCCCCTGCTCGACCACCTGGCCATGCTGCCGCTGGAGACCGACAAGGACCACATGGATGTTGCCAAGAAAGCCCTTTCTGATCTCAAACCCGGCATCACTCACTTCATCATCCACCCCAATAAAGACACACCCGAGATCCGCGCCATTGCACCCGACTGGCGTGCCCGCGTTGGCAACTACCAGGATTTCATGAGCGATGAGATCCGCAGGCATATCAAAAAGATCGGCCTGCACGTGATTGGTTACCGCGCGCTAGCTGAATTGATGTAACTCATCTCAACAGGAGGATTTCGATGAACAACGCAAAAACGATGCAACCGGTCAAACTTTCGTTGAAATTCAAGATCACCTGGGGGATCGCCTCCCTGGGCGGCAACATGATCGCTGGTATTTTTGGCGCCTTGCTGCCCATCTTCTACCAGGATTACCTGGGCTTGACGGCAAAATGGATCTCACTGGCTTCTCTGATTTACGGTATCTGGAACGCCATCAACGACCCGGTGTTCGGCTTCCTTTCTGACAGCACACGCTCAAAGCTGGGCAGGCGTATCCCGTTCATGCGCTACACCGCACCTTTCCTGGCGCTCACCTTCATCCTCGTCTGGCTCGCTCCACAACAGGCCAAGGACGTTTGGCTTTTCGTCTGGATGCTCGTCAGTATGATCCTCTACGACGGCTGCTACACGCTGATCATGCTCGTCTACTCAGCGCTGCTGCCTGAGGTGAGTGAATCTGATACCGAGCGCAACCATCTGCAGATTTCCTCGTCGCTGTTCGGCATGGTCGGTATGCTGCTGGGTTTCCTCATCCCCGATTTCTTCCGTCCCAAGACCGGCAGTGATCCGTCCTTCCTGCCCCTGCAAATCGCCATGGTGGTAGTTGGTATCACCTGCATGCTGCTCATCCTGGTGACCACCTTCAACGTCAAGGAACGCCTGGAATTCACCAAAGTGGATAAACCTCTGGGCATCTGGGAGCAGGTCAAGGCCACCTTCTCAAGCAAGTCCTTCCTGGTGCTGGTGGCGCAGAACTTCATGTCGATCCTGGTGTCCTCTCTGGTCACCGGCTCCATGTACTACCTTGCCGATTATGTGATGCAGACCTCGACGATCATATTGCTGATCTATATCTTTGTACCCATGTTAATTGGCATCCCCATCACGAACATCATACGCAAAAAGGTGGGTGTGCTTAAAGCACAGCAGATCCTGCTCGTCATTTCGGGCGTTGGATTATGCGCGCTTACCTTCCTGCCCAACTGCTTTATCCCCGTTGCGCTTGTGCTGGCCGGGTTCGGCCTCTCCGGCCCGCAGACACTGACCAATATTCTCTTTGCCCAGGTGGCTGATGAGGACGAAGTACGAACGGGTGTGCGCCGCGAAGGAGCCTTCTTTGGCATCAACGCACTGATCACCAAACCGGCTCAATCCATTGCCATCGCTCTTTCTCCATGGATCCTGCAATTGACCCACTTCGTCACTCGCAACTCCAATGACGGACAGATCGTTTTGGACCAGCCCGCGAGTGCGCTTTTTGGTATCAAGCTGTTCATGGGCTTCATTCCCGGCGTTGCCATGCTTCTCGGTGCGCTGATCCTCTTCCTGTTCCCCCTGCGTGGAAAGCATTTGGAGGAAGTACAAGCCAAAGTGCTCGAGATGCACGCCCTCAAACACGAAGAGCTGGAAAAGATAGGGTAGAAAACAAAGGACTGGTTTCTCAACCAGTCCTTTTCATTTAGACCGTTTTCTTTGCAAACCACTTGCCCTTGTTCCATGGCATGCCCAGATATTTGAAGACGTAATAATCGCCTCCCCAGTACCCGGCAGTCTTCCAGGCGATCAGGAGCAGAACGGCCAGAAGGAAAAAGAACGGGTTGGTGCTGAGCGTTCCAGCCAGCATGTAGTTGAAGTTCATGAAACCGGCAAAGAAAGCGGTGAAACCAACGAAAATGCCCGCGATCAAAGCGATCCCAACCAGGAGTTCTCCAATTGCAACCAGCTTGCCAAACCAGACATAGGATTGATGGTCAAGCATGAATTGCAGGAAGGCACGGTACCAATCATAGGTAATGGCAGGGCGTGCCGGCGCTTCTGGAACAAGCACAGCTCGTTCCCAGAATCCCTTGAGAGCCACACCGGTCTGCATCCAATCGGCACTTCCCAATTTGTGGATGCCAGCCTCAAGCCACTTGTAACCAAGCCAAACACGCACCACCAACCACACCCAGGCCCATCTGGGGCTGTTGAAGAGATTAGCCAAGAATGGCGCGTCGGTCATTGCAGTTGTATTGCTCAATCTTTTCATATCTGCTCCATCTACCAATCAAGTATATTAAGACTATTTATATCTAAATTATAATAATTAATATCCAAAAGTCAATATCTTCACGTTGTAGAAACTTGTATAATTAATTGAGAAAAATGGAGGATGAGATGAGAAGAACCCTGGGAATTATCGTAGTAATCACCATTTTCACCCTGCTCATGGTCTCCTGCGACGGTCTGATCGGCCGTTCAGTCAGCAATGAGGACGCCATCAATACCATGGTGGCGCAGACAGTCGCATCCGGCAACGTGGAAGCACCCGTTGTCATCATCACGGCCACTTCTGAACAGGTTGCACTGCCTACGATCACACCACAAAGCGGCGGTGGTGCCACGCCAACCACTCAAGCCAGCGATACGTGCTTCATGGCCTCCTTCAAGGGCGATGTGACCATCCCTGACGGTTCACTGATAATCGCGGGATCAACCTTTGTTAAAACATGGAGCGTACAAAACACAAGCGCCTGCACCTGGCATGGGTACACGCTGGTCTCTTCCGGCGGCGACAACCTGGGTGCGGCTGCCTCCACACCCCTACCCGATGTGTTGCCCGGTCAGACGATCGATGTTTCTGTGACCATGACCGCCCCGGCCACAAACGGCGAATACACCCAGTACTTCATGCTCAAGAGCGATACCGGTTTCCAATTCGGCACCGGTTCGGGTTACGTGCACCCCTTCTACGCCAACATCGAGGTCATCCAATACTTTGTTCTCACACTTGCTCCCACGCTGGATTTCAGTGCCATCCCGATGATTCCGCTCGAATTTTCTGTCTACAATTTCGCAAGCAATTACTGCTCTGCCACCTGGAAAAATAGCAGCACCACCATACTGCCCTGCCCTGGAACCACGTCTGATAATACTGGCTTCATCGTTCGCAATGACAACCCCTATCTCCAGAACGGTGATCAATATGACGGTCCGACCATATTCACCCACCCGCAATGGATCGATAACGGCACCATCGCCGGGTTCTTCCCTGCAATCGAGATCGAAGATGGATACAGGTTTAAAACAACCCTCGGTTGCGGGTACAACGGCGGTGCCTGCGAAGCTCTGGTGCAGTTGAACTACTCTTCAGATGGAGGTCCCACCACGCTCTTCCAGCAATGGACGATCAAGTACGGTGACGCGCCAGTATCCGTGAACCTTGACCTTTCCTCATTGGCCGGTCATGATGTGAAATTCGTGCTTGCGGTTTCTGCGAAAGGCTCTTCCGCGCAGGACTGGGTACAGTGGGTGAACCCAAGAATCGTGAAATAGACCACAAAGAAGGGCCCGAACGGGCTCTTCTTTTTATATTTACTTTTCTGTTAGAATCAGGTGGATGAAAAAGAAAGTACTCTGGTTCATTTTGATCGGCGTTTTCATCGCCACGATCGTCACTGGTGTCCTGCTCATGGGGCGGGACGTGACCGTCGTTGTCAACGGCCAGACGGCTCATGTGCACACTTATGCCATCACCGTGCGCCAATTGCTGCGCAGCATGGGATATACACTCACCGATGCTGATTCGGTCAGCCCGGCGCCGGGAACCTGGCTGGCGAACGTGGATACCGTAACGCTCGACCGTTCGCATGATTTTGCGCTTTGGGTTGGACCCAACGGCAAGATTTTCACCTTCACAAGTTCGGCGCGCACCCCGCGCGAACTGCTTTCCCTGGCGGGTATCGAACCCGCTGAAGATGACGTGGTAAAAATCGACGGGAGGCAGTACGGTCTGGATGAGCCACTGCCAAACGCAGTGAACATTGCCCTACAATACATCCCGGCCATCCCGCTCTCGGTCACAGAGGACGGTAACAACTTGCTCATACGCTCGACCGGTCCCTCACTAGGCAAAGCGCTCTGGAGCGGCGGCATTCATCTCACCGGCGCACAGGGCGAACTCGTGCCCTTCACGCTGCCCCTTCAAAGCGCACAGGAGATCATCCTCACCAAACCCACGCAGCTTTCCATCCAGGTTGACGGCGCTAACCTTAACGTAAAGTCCAGCGCTGCCACAGTGGGGCAGGCGCTGCAGAACGCCGGCATTACCCTGCAGAATCTGGATTACAGCGTCCCGTCTGACGAAAGCCCATTGCCAGCAGATGGCATCATCCGCGTGGTGCGTGTGCGCGAAGAGGTGAAATCAGAGCAAGAAACGCTGCCCTTCAAGGTTTCTTACCAGCCGGACAGCACGCTTGCCCTAGACCAGAGCAAAGAGGTCACCGCAGGTCAATACGGCATCGCGGTCTCGCGCGTTGTCATCCGCTATGAAGACGGTGTGGAAATCTCCCGCAATAGTGAAGAATCGATCACGCTTGTGGCACCGGTGGACCAGGTGGTCGCCTTGGGTACAAAGATCGAATACAAGACGCTGAATACCGGTTTCGAAACGATCACCTATTACCGGACTGCGGTGGTTCATGTTACCTCCTACTCACCTTGCCGTCTGGCTCCCGCTGACGGCTCCTCGTACTGCAATACCAGGACAGCATCCGGTGCCACCCTCACCAACGGCATCATCGCCACCACGTATGAATGGTTCCAAATCTTCCAGGGCACACAGATCTACATCCCCGGCTACGGCATTGGCCAGGTGGAGGATGTGGGCGGCGGCATTCCCGGTGAATACTGGATCGACCTGGGGTACACTGACGCAGATTGGATCAGCTGGTCAAGTGACGTGACCGTCTACTTCATGGCGCCTGCTCCCGCCAATGTTCCGTGGAGACTGCCATAAACACACCCATTCCCAATGTCCGTGACCTGCTAAGGAAATATCACCTGGATCCCCATAAGGGGCTGGGGCAAAACTTCTTGGTCGACCGTAGTGTGCTGCTCAAGATCGTACGCGCGGCCGAGGTGACTCCGCAGGATCGTGTTCTCGAGATTGGCGCGGGACTGGGCAGCCTTACCTGTGTGCTGGCTGAGACGGCCAATCATGTGGTTGCCGTTGAGATCGACAAAAAGCTTATCCCAGTCCTCAAAGAGGTGTTGGCGCAGTTTCCGAATACTGAGGTCGTTCCCGGCGACATGCTGGAGCAGGATCCCGCGAAGTTGATGGGTGAATCTGATTATATTGTCGTAGCCAACATCCCCTATTACATTACCTCTGCACTGATCCGGCATCTGTTGGCAGGAGAGTGTAAACCCTCGCGCATGGTGCTGACCATGCAAAAAGAGGTCGCAGCAAGGATATGCGCCAAAGCCGGGGATTATTCGCTTCTGGCTTTGAGCGTGCAGGTATTTGGCACGCCCGAAATTGTCCTCAACATCCCTGCGGGAGCTTTTTACCCCTCGCCAAAGGTAGATTCAGCCACGCTGCGCATCGACCTGTACCCCGAACCGCTCATCCCTGCCGTAAACCTGGATACATTTTTCCAACTGGCGCGCATCGGCTTCAGTCAGAAGCGCAAGACCATGCGCAACACGCTGGCCGCCGGACTGCACTGGAGCGGCGACCAGGCAGCCGCCTTGCTCACTTCATCCGGCATCGATCCAGGCAGGCGCGCCCAAACGCTTGAACTCACCGAGTGGCGCACTCTCGTGGTGGAATATCTGGCCTTAACCAATAAAAAAGCTGGAGCGTGAACTCCAGCTTTATCTATTCCAATGAATTCTACAGGTCTCGGTATCGGAAAGGCAGCTTCCAGACGCTGACAGCCGCCTCGATCTGGATCGAAAGATCGATCTTGGATTCTCCAAATCGTCTTTCAGCAAAATAGATGGGAATCTCTTTAAAGGAAAAACCCAGCTTGTTGGCCAGGTAGGTCATTTCTACCTGGAACATGTAGCCATTGGAGCGGATGCGCTGCAGGGGGATGCGCTGCAGGGCTTCTCTGCGCCACAGACGAAAACCCGCAGTCACATCGCGGACCTTCAATCCCAGGAGGGTACGCGCGTAGAAGTTGCCAAAACCGGAGAGGGCTTTACGCCAGACCGGCCAGTCGCGGTCCAGGCTGCCGCCGGGAACGTAGCGCGAACCGATCACCAGATCATAATCACGGCCGGTTTCGATCAACTCAACCAGTTTCTCAGGTGGATGGGAAAGGTCAGCATCCATCTGCACCACGCGCTCCGCGCCCAGTTCCAGGGCTTTGCTGAACCCGGCTACGTAAGCAGTCCCCAAACCCAGCTTGCCGCTGCGGTGCAGCACATGCACACGGCTGTTCTTTTTGGCAGCATATTCATCTGCCAACGCGCCGGTGCCATCGGGGCTGTTGTCATCCACGACCAAAAGCTCCACATCGCTGAGGGGCAGCGCGCGGATCTTCTCCACAAGTGTGGGCAGGTTCTCACGTTCGTTGTAGGTTGGAATGACAATGATCGTACTCAAGGGGTCTGTCCCGCTTTTCTATACTAAGGGTTATTTCTTTAAATACTTGGCGAGATCTTCAGCAGCGCGGCGCATCTCAAGGAAGACAAGTCCCGCTTTTGCCTGGTCATTGGTCAGAACGGTGAGGCCGGCCTGTTCATTGATGGTGATGAGGATCACATACCCGCCCGCGCCCTTGGTGAAGACCTGTTCAAGAGTCCCGCGGCCCATTTCTTTGGAGATGCTTTCTGCCAGCGAAAGGATGGCGGCTGACATGGCCGAGACGCGGTCTTCGCTCATTTCAGGGGGCAGCGCTGAGGCTACGATCAAACCATCCATGCTGACCACGGCTGCGGCTTCGATTTCCGGCATGGAGTGTTTCAACGTCTGTAATCGACTGATCATCGATGCTACATCAATATTTAACAATAAACACCTCGCCAAACGAACACAATTACAACTCCACCTACTTTAACATAGCCAAAAATCAATGTCAAGAAAATGGAGCCAAAAAAACGACTCTTACGAAACTGTAATTAAGAGATGTCTCTTTTGGGCGCGCTGCGAATGGAAACAAACTGTGCCGCCAGTATGGCAGCCATGATGATGACACAGCCGGCAATCTGCACGGGAACCATGTGTTCGGTGAGCAACAGTGCCCCAAATACGGCTGCAAACACGGCCTCCAGGCTGAGGATCAAAGAAGCGTCTGCCGCGGGAGCCTTGCGCTGCCCGACTGCCTGCAAGGTGAAACCGCCTGCCACAGAGAAAACCCCGCCGTAGATGATTGCCGGCCATACGGCCTGGATGGAGGACACGGTTGGAGGATTGAAGAAGACAGAACAGCCCAAATGGAGCAAACCACAGAGCAGGAACTGTCCCACCGAAAAGACGAAGACATTGAGATGCTTGACCGCCATACCCACGATGATAACATGGAAAGCCCACAGCACGGAGCCGATGAGTACGAGCATGTCACCGCGCGATGGTGAAAAACCCTTGCCGCTGGTGCTGAGCAGGTACGTTCCCACCAGCGCGACCAGCGCGGCCAGCCAGTTGACCCAGGGCACCTTCACCTTCCAGAAAAGGGAGAGGAATAAAGGCACAAGTACAACATAAATTCCTGTGATGAACCCGGCAGCACCCGCGGTGGTGGTTTCAACCCCGGCCTGTTGTAGCGCGCTGCCAGCGAAAAGCAAAACTCCCGCCGGCAGTATCCACAGGGCGTTCCTTCCGATCCCCTTGAGATATTTCACGCAGAGTGGAATCAACAAAATACCGGCAAGTACAAATCGCAGACCATTGTAGGCGAAGAAGCCCAGGGCCGTGGAGGCGACTCTCTGCGCTACAAACCCTCCACCCCAAAGGATGGCGGCTAGCAGCAGCAGTGAGTCCGCGCCCAGACGTTCCAGACTTCTATGTTTCATCAGTACAAGCCTCTATCTCTACGTGTAATAATTGGTGACAAAAAAGCCGGAGTTTGCACTCCGGCATGCGGTGCAGCATGATCAATGTGTCTTATGGAAATTCCTGCTGGCCTCGGTCATCTGCCATCTTCGGGTCAGGTTGGTGAACTCCATGTTGCTCTTCGCCCGGGCCCAGTCATTGGTGAACTTGGATTTGGGAAGCTTGTGGAACTTTTCCTTAACCTCCGACAAGACTTCGTCATTGATGCCGTCTTCCTGCAGAACGCTCAACCAGGCTTTCTTATCCTTCTGGGTGAATGGAAGCTTTTCGATAAACTTGATCAGCATCTGGGTTTCGGCGATATTTTGTGAACTCATGCGACCTCCAATCTTCCATTTCTTGGCTACATTTATTGTAACTCATTCGCACCGTTTTCATGCAACCCGGAACGGTTCTTTGCGTAAATGATATAGAAATCAATCGTGACAATGGAGAAAAGAATGGACAACTCTGTGAAAAAACTTTATCGTTCAAAATCTGACCGCATGGTCGCCGGTATTTGCGGTGGTCTTGCCAAGTACTTCAACATCGATCCCACCGTTATCCGCCTCATCACCGTGCTGGGATTCTTCCTCACCGCGTCTGCCTTCTTCTGGGCTTACCTCATCCTGTGGATCGTCGTCCCGGAAGAACCCGAAACCGTCTAGGAGCCTCTTATGGATAACCCCGAACGCAAACTTTACCGCTCCAAGACCGACCGCAGGATCGCAGGTGTGTGCGGCGGCCTGGCAGAGTACTTCAACATCGATTCCACCATCGTGCGTCTTCTCTTCGTGCTGGGTCTAATCTTTGTGGGTGGCACCTTCTGGGCTTACATCATCATGATGCTGGTGATCCCTGAATAGCTTCTCCTAAAGAAAGAGCCGGTCAAATTGACCGGCTCTTTTTCTATTCGTATCGCAGCGCTTCAACAGGTTCCAGGTTGGCCGCCCGGTTGGCGGGGTACAGACCAAAGAATAAGCCAACCGCGGTGGAAAACAGCGTTGCCAGCAGGATGGCGTTGAAGCTGATGAGCGGGTTGAAGGGCGAGCCGCTGGCTGCGGCGATCTTGCCAACGATGAAACTGATCAACCAGCCCAGCCCGATGCCGATAATTCCTCCAAAGAGACTGAGCAGCGAAGATTCGGTGAGGAACTGAATGAGGATGTCGCGGCGGCGTGCGCCGAGCGCCTTACGCAGGCCGATCTCGCGGGTACGCTCGGTCACCGAGACGAGCATGATGTTCATGATTCCGATACCCCCCACGAGCAGCGAAATACCGGCAATGCCGCCCAGGAAGATGGTGAACACACCGGTGATCGTCTTCGCTACTGAAACGAAATCCTGTTGCGAAAAGATGGTGAAGTCATCCAAACCCACCTTGGTGCGGTGGCGCACGCGCAGGATGTTGGCAACCTCATCGCTGGCCTGAGAAACCACCTCGGCTGAAGTGGCCTGCACCAATAGCATATCGATCTCATCCGAATTCTTGTGCAAGAGCCGCGCCTGGGCCGTGGATAAAGGCACAAGCACCACGTTATCTTCAGAACCGAAAGCCGAACCACCCTTGGACTTGAGGACGCCGATGACCCTGAACGGCTGGCCATCGATACGGATACTCTCGCCCACCAACCCGTCTGTGCGGTCGAACAGGGCTTTGGCCACGTCCACGCCGATGACAGCCACGGAGGCTCTCCCCAGGATATTCTCTTCAGTAATAAAACTTCCTTCTGTCAATTCCGCATTGCGGACGCTCTGATAGCTCGGCGTTACGCCGTTTATGGAGGAGGATTTCTTCTCCCCATTGGCGGTCACTTCCAGGGTGCCACTCACCATGGGGGCAACCGCCGCAACCGATGGAGCCTGGTATTGGTCGAGCAGTGCATCGGCGTCGTCCATCGAGATATCCTTCACGTTGCGCACGTCCTGGTTGGAGAAGTTGCCGGAATAGACGAAGAGCAGGTTGGTGCCAATACCGCTGATGGAACCTGTGATGGTCGATTGCGCACCTTCGCCAACGGCCAGCATGGCGATGACCGCGCCAACACCGATGATGATGCCCAGAATGGTGAGGATGGAACGCAGCTTGTTGGAATACAAGCTCTCGAGTGCTTCCTTGATCGCCTGTCCGAGGTTCATTTCGTCTCCGTATCGATGAGTCCGTCGCGGAGGCGGATCACCCGCTGGGTCTGCGCGGCGATGGTCGGATCGTGGGTCACGATGATCAACGTAGTACCGCTGGTGCGGTTGAGATTAAGCAGGAGTTCCATGATCTCCTTGCCTGATTTTGAATCGAGGTTGCCTGTGGGTTCATCGGCCATGAGGATAGCCGGATCGTTCACCAGAGCGCGTGCGATGGCCACCCTTTGCTGCTGCCCGCCTGAAAGCTCGGTGGGGCGGTGCTCCACGCGGTCTGCCAGACCCACGGATTCGAGCGCACTTTTCGCCCGTTCTCTCCTGTCTGGCCCTCCCACACCGGCATAGCGCATGGGTAGTTCCACATTTGCCAGCGCGCTTTGACGTGAAAGCAGGTTGAAACTTTGGAAGACAAAGCCGACCTTGCGGTTGCGGATGCTGGCCAGTTCGTCGTCGTCAAGCGTGGATACTTCCTCGCCGTCGAGAACATAGCGCCCACTGGTGGGGCGGTCGAGGCAGCCGAGCAGGTTCATCAGCGTTGATTTGCCTGAGCCGGATGGGCCCATGATGGAAACCACTTCGCCCTTGTAGATCTTGAAGGACACACCCGCCAGGGCGCGCACTTCAACATCCCCCATTTTATATATCTTGGTGAGGCGGGCGGTCTGGATGACCGGGAACTCAGCCATTTATGCTACCTGCCCATCGGTGACTGGCTCTGCATGAGCTCCATCAGGTTAGTCGAGGGGTTGAGGATCACCTGGTCGCCAACGTAGACGTCACCGGAGACGATCTCGCTGTACGCATCAGAGGATGAGCCAATGACGATCGGTACCATAACTTCCACGCCATCGCGAATCACGTAGATGACATACTGGTCATTCACAAGCCTTATGGCACGGTTGGGAGCAAGCAGCACATCTTCTTTGTTCTCCACGGCGATGTTGACGGCAGCGGTCATGCCGGGCAACACCTGCTCATCAGGATTTGTGATTTGAAGGGTGACTTCAAATTCAACCACGCCGCCTGTGCTTTCGCCCACAAGCGCCACTTTGGTGACGGTGGCTGTGTACTCGGCGTTCTGGATGGCGTCGAAGGTTAAGGTGGCCGGCTGGCCAACCTTGATACTATTGATGTCAACCTCGGAGATCTTTATGTCGACCATGAGGCTTGTGAGGTCATCGATTCTGAAAGCGGTCGTGCCCGCGTTCACCTGGTCGCCGACCATGGAATCAATCTGGGTGACCGCCCCGGCAAAGGGAGCCGTGAGAGAAGCCATGTTAACAGTTGCTTCAACTGCTGCGACCTTGGCTTCAGCCGCGGCCAGTTCTTCGGGGTCAACGCCGTCTTTAACACGTTCGTATTCGCGTTCAGCGTCACCGAGGTTGGCTTTGGCTACCTGCAGTTTGGCATCCAACATGTCAATTTCAAGCTGGTCGGGAACGGAATTTACATAATTCAGGGAGCGCTGCACCGCATCACGGTCCATGCGCGCCTGGGTGAGGTTCTGCAGCGCTACAGCCTTGCTCACGTTGTCATCGGCATAAGAGGCAACCTTGTCATAAGCTTCCTGCATGCGGTCGACCTTATCCTGGGCAATCTGCAGCTTGGCGGTTGTGTTGGCAATCAAGTCTTCGGAGCCGTAGGTTTGGTGAATGGTCCAGTACTCCTCGAGGGCATCCTTATAATCGCTGTGTGCTTGGGCCAGATTGAGGGCCGCGTTAGCACTGGTGTCCCCTGAATTCTGCACGTTAGATAGCGCCTGCTTGGCGGTGAATAGGTCGGATTGAGCCAGGATGATGGATTGTGGCAGTGAGGACTGGGCCAGGGTGGCCAGTGTATCGCCGGCTGTCACCTGTTCACCGACCTTGACGTCGATGCTCTCGATGCGCCCGCTGGTCTGCCAGGCGAGCGTGACAGATTGGTTGGCGCGCACGGTGCCCGTGGCGCCCACCTCGGCCACCAGGTTGCCGCGTTGGATGGCTTCGGTCTGGTATGTTTGTTCGCTCGCGGCATTTTTGGCATTCCGCACGGCAAGGAGGATGATGACCAGAACGATGAAAACAGCGCCGCCGATGATCCAATACCGCTTCTTGTTGGTTTGTTTCTTCTTTTCAGGCATCTTGACTGGACCTTCGATCAGGTCGTCGTCAATGACTGCCGGCTTTGGTTCAACTTGGGCTTTTTTCGTTTTCATCGGGTCCTCACCTGCTGTCACCAGTAAACTTTCTGGTCGAATGAAAAAGCATAATGGTTCGATGGCGAACTATACACCTTCGAATTGCCCTTGTCCAGAGATAACAGACCATGTCTTATACAACATTAATAATGTTTTTTTACACTTTATCAAGCTCTGCATTGATCTGGGGCGGTATAATCGCTTCATGAAAGCGTGGAAACTGACCAGGAAGATCATCCTCTTATGCATCATTGTCTGTTTTTTGGCCAGTTCGATTGCCTCGCCTCTCAGCACGACGGCTGCAGCCCGTTTGTACACCTCCCCTTACAGCTTCAATTACGCAACCTGGGTTTTGCAGGCCTTCGCCCAAAAGATCGGTGAAGCGGGTCTGGACGTGACCTCACATCTGCCCGGGAACGTCCAGCATGCTGTGGTGATCAAGTACTTCAAGCTTGCCCGCGATTTGGATATTGCCGAGTGGTCGATCGAGCAGATCTATGCCGACCCGGCCGTCCCGGATCCTGAACAGGCCGCTGCTGAAAAGATCGCCGAGCGTGACGAGCTGCAAACCATGCTCACGCAAATGGCGCCAGTGGTGGAGGAGATCTTGGAATACCAGGTGAGGACCGTGCTGGCTGAAGAAGGCCTTGACCTTGGTGGCCAGAACCTGCCCCCGGTGCTCTATCACACCTCACCGGTGCCCAAAGCGCTCATCCTGTCTCCGCACGATACCATCCGCCAGGATGCCGATATCTCACTGCAGGCTGATATTTCAATGGAAGATATCACAGCACTTGAAAATGAGGTTGAAGAGGAAATGAGTGTCTCTGCCCTGGTGGTGGATATTGGCGGCGTGGGTGTGTACCCCACCATGGTCATGCGCTCATCCAGCCTGGTCTGGGTGGTACAGACAATCGCCCACGAATGGACACACAATTATCTCTCGCTGCACCCGCTGGGGATAAACTACGGCAGCAGCGGTGAACTGCGCACGATGAATGAAACAACGGCTGCCATCGTGGGAGAAGAGGTCAGCCGTCTGGTGCTCGAGCGTTACTACCCTGAGATGGCAGCATCTTCTACAAAAGTACTTGCCATGACAGGTTCATTTCAAGAAAAACCGTTTGATTTCAACGCAGAAATGCATCAAACGCGCGTGACCGTGGATTTCCTGCTCAGCCAGGGCAGGGTCAAGGCTGCCGAGTCATACATGGAAGCGCGCCGGCAGACCTTCTGGGAGAATGGTTATCTCATTCGAAAGCTGAACCAGGCTTATTTCGCCTTCTACGGTGCCTATGCCGATACCCCTCAGGGCGCAGCCGGCGGGGACCCTGTGGGTCCTGCGGTGCGTGCCTTGCGCGAACAGAGCGGTTCGCTCTCTGTCTTCATTAAACAGATCGCCTGGATGAATTCTTATTCTGACCTGCAGGAAGCGGTCGGCAGCCAGGCAGGGAACTAAACTCCGCCCATATCCGGGAAAGCCTGATCGATCTCATCAGGGGATTGCCCTTTTTCCAGGCGGTCCACCACTTCATCGAACTCACCCCCAAGTTCCGCCCCCACCTCTGACTTCATTTCGCGCATCATCTGCCCCAGTTTTTTAGGGTCATCATCAATCTGGTCCAACGCGGCCGGGTCAGACAAATCAGCCAGGTGCCCAAAGCTCCCCCTGGTCACGCGCACCTTGCCTATCGAACGCGTCACATCTCCTGAACTGCAGTATGGACAGGTCACCTGCGCGGATTCATATTCATTGTAAGTAAGAAATTTGTCGAATTTACGGCGGCAACTCTGACAACGATATTCATACGTCGGCATTGTGACATTTCTCCTATGCAAAGTACATTATAATCTTAGCGTAACGCATATCAAATTTTTCGCACTTTCGGGAAGAATTATGTCCGCAGAGAACCTGTCGTTCGATCTCCTTCAATCCCAACCGCTGATCATTGTCATCTCCGGACCTTCCGGCATCGGCAAAGACGCTGTGATCAGGGAACTGAAGGGGCGCAACCTGCTGCTGCATTTTGTCATCACCGCCACCAGCCGGCCGCCGCGCGCCAACGAGATCAACGGCGTTGACTATTTCTTCTACCCGCCCACAGAGTTTGAAAAGCGCATTGCCAACGGCGAGTTCATCGAACACGCGCTGGTCTACCAGGACTTCAAGGGTATTCCCCGCTCCCAGGTGGATGAAGCCATCAAGAGCGGCAAGGACGTGGTCCTCAAGCTTGACGTTCAGGGAGCGGCCACCATCCGCGCGCTCTACCCCGAAGCGGTGCTGGTGTTCCTTGTGCCTACCTCCACAAAAGAATGGTACGACCGCCTGTGCAACCGTAAAAGCGAGACGCCCGAAACTCTCAAGGTTCGCGTCGATACGGCCATCAAGGAAACCGAGCAGATCGATATCTTCGACTATATCGTGCTCAACGCCCAGGACAGGCTTGCTGTTGCCGTTGATGACATTATCGATATTCTCAAGGTTGAACACCTGAAAGTGCATCACAGGAAGATGATCAAAGGATGACCTCACAACCTCCCCCACTGCAGGAACAGCCGGCAGCCAGAAACCCAAATCCAGTCCCAGTTTTGTTCAAACTCTCCAAGGAAAAACCCTGGGTAAGTTACACCCTTTTAGGCATCACGGTGCTGGTCTATGGCCTGCAGTTTCTTTCCACCAAATTAAGCACCGGCGGCTATGACTGGCCGGCGCTCCTCGGTGCCAAGATCAACAGCCTTATCCTGGCCGGTCAGCTCTGGCGTCTGATCACACCCGTGCTGCTGCACGGCAGCCTGATGCACATCGCTTTCAACATGTACGCCCTGTTCATCCTCGGTCCCGGCCTGGAACGCTTCTACGGGCACAAACGCTTCCTTGCCCTCTACCTGGTTGGAGGGTACACAGGCAACGTACTTTCGTTCCTGCTATCCAGCAGCACATCACTCGGCGCCTCGACAGCCATTTTTGGCATGGTGGCTGCCCAGATCATCTTCATCATTCGCAACAAGATGCTGTTTGGTAAACGCACCGGCCCGCTTCTGATGAACATGGGCGTGGTCGTGGCCATTAACCTGATCCTCGGGCTGCAGCCCGGTATTGACAACTGGGGCCACCTGGGCGGTTTGGCTGGCGGCTTGCTCTTCGCCTGGTTTGCCGGACCGCAGTACAAGATCCAACCCGGTGACATGGGTCCCGAACTTAAGGACATCAACAGCAAACATCAGACCCTGTGGGGAATCCTCTGGTCAGCAGGGTTATTCACTGCCATCGTCATCGGTAAATTTCTGGTCAAATGATCAAATTATTGCATTTGGGGTAAAAATGAATAACAACGATAAAGATCTAGAATTCCTTGCTTTTCTTGAGCACTGGCAGGCAAACCTGCCTGTATTAAAACTCAGTGACGTTTTAACCCACCCGGAAAAGGCTGCCATCACGAGCATCGATCTGATCAACGGGTTCTGCAACTCAGGCGCGCTGGCCAGCCCTCGCATGCATGACATCGTTGCTCCGGCAGCTGTTCTTTTTTCTGCCGCATGGCAGATGGGATTACACCACATCGTCTTGCTTCAGGACACACACGGAGCAAACGCGCTGGAGTTCGCGCAGTGGCCCCCCCACTGTCTGAAGGGAACGCCAGAAAGCGAGACCATCACTGAGATCAAAAATCTGCCATTCTATCCACAAATGGTCACGTTTGAAAAGGACTCCATCCACCCGGCGCTGAACACGGGCTTCCAGGCATGGCTGGATTCGCACCCTGAGATCGACACCTTCATTGTCACCGGCGATTGCTCCGACCTGTGCACCTACCAACTGGCCATGCACCTGCGCCTGGACGCGAACGCTCACATGCGTCAACGCCGCGTGATCCTGCCCGCCGATTGCGTACAGACCTACGATATGCCGGTGCAGACCGCGGTCAGTCTGGGCATTTTGCCCCATCCCGGCGATTTCATCCACAATTTCTTCCTGTATCACATGGCATTGAACGGAATTGAAGTAGTGAGAACTTTAGAGGCGAAATGAGCACCTTCGATCATCAAAGGCTGACGAACGAGACATTCAAGATCGATGTTGTGAGAATGCGCCAGGCCTGGTACACCGATAAATACTTTGCCAACATTTCGCGCATGCTGGCCGTGTTGGCAGAAAAGAACTGCACCTTCGAGGCGTCCGGCGCTCAGAACCGCCTCACCGCCAAACAGGCGAAGAAAACCATCCACCCCGGCGACCTGGAAGTGGAAATGCAGTGGTTCACCCGCCGCGCCGGCAGCACGCTGGTGGTCGGGCTGGATAAATCACTGACCATGCTTAAACAATGTACCGGTTACTGGCAGGACGACAAGTTTGTGGATACCTCCGACAAACTGGAGGTCTGGGCGGTGGAAGACGGAGCAATCGTCCATGCCGACGGCAGCCCCTCAAACGTTCAGCCGGTGATGAAGGTGCGCGGCCGTTACCGCGATTTCGCCATTCTCGAAACTCCCACGCTGGGTGTACTTACCCGCTCCAGCCGTGTGGCAACAAACGTTTTTGATACGCTTGTGGCCGCCCGCAGCAAACCGGTGATGTTCTTCCCGGCACGCTTTGACCTGCACGAGGTGCAGGCTGCCGACGGCTACGCCTACAACATCGCCGTCAAACGCTTCAACATGGACCATGCCAGTTCGCTTGGTCCGTTCATCTCCACCGATGCCCAGGGTGACTGGTGGGGTGGTTCAGGAGGCGGAACCATCGCCCATTCAGCCATCGCCTGTTTCATGGGTGATACCGCGGCTGCCATGCTGGCCTTCGCCGAGGTGCTGCCGGTGTCCATCCCGCGCATTGCGCTGGTGGACTTCAACAACGACTGCGTCACCGATTCACTGGCGACCCTCAAAGCCATGTTCGCGCGCTACCGTGAACTGAGCGAAGCCGGTAAACACGAGGAAGCCGCTCGTTACAAGCTGTTTGGCGTGCGCACCGATACCAGCGCCGCCCTGCGTGACAAATCCGTGGCGCCCATCGGCGATCCCGCCCTCGACCTGGGTGTGAACCCCCGGCTTGTGTTCCAGATGCGTCAGGCACTGGATTCGGCCTGGCAAAGTTGGGGCTTACCTGCGGACTGGCAAGACGCCGCCCACGATTTCTGTAAGGCGGTGAAGATCGTCGTATCCGGTGGATTTACGCCTGAAAAGATCAAGCGCTTTGAATTGCTGGCTGTGCCTGTGGATATTTACGCCGTTGGCTCGTCGCTGTTCGATAACCATGGTCCAACGGTCACCGATTTCACCGCCGATATTGTGCGCGTGAAATTAAACGGCGAATGGATCGACATGGCCAAAACAGGCCGCCGCCCATGCGAGAATCCTGAGTTACAAAGGGTCTGGTAGGTGAAAGATTCGAATCAGAACCCACCCGCACCGTAAAACGTTGGGTCGGTTGGGGTTTCTCCGGATGGATCCCAAACATACACATAATCGCCTTCCACAGCCCAATCATAGAGCCAGTGTGCGTCGCCAACCGAAAGATTGACGCACCCGTGTGAGCGTTGGTATCCATACAGGGTGTTCCAGTACGCGCCGTGAAGGGCGCGTGCTTCATCGTAATATAAAATGTATGGCACTTCCTCTAGATAATAATAATCAGAACGGTCAGCCTCAAATGCGCCGCTCATCTTTCCATGCTCAAATTTCTCGTAGATCTGAAAAACTCCCGGCCGCGTGAAGAAAGGATCCACGCCTGAGGAGATCAACGTGGCAAAGACCATCTTCCCCTGGTCATAAACTGTGAGCACCTGTTCGTACAGGTTAACCTCGATCCAGCGGTTGTTGGTCACGCCCTCTGGAGGTGTGGGGTTGTTGAACACGATACCCAGGAAACGGTGCTCCATCCATTCGTTAGGGCCGATCATCACCCACTCGGTACCATCCACGGTTTCGGAATCGTAAAAATGGATCAATTCGAAGCGGTAATGGGTCTTTGTGGTTCTGGGGGATGCATAACCGGGAGCGGTGTATGAGGCCGCTTCATTGGAGAGGACCCAGCCAAAGGGAACGTAGGGGAAATCATTGATCAGATAACCCTGGTAATAAGGAACAGAGACTTTTGTAATGACACTGCCATTGATCCATTCACCTGTGGCGATCTGGTAGAACGTGCCCTGCACAGTATCAACGCGCTGCGAATAGGAGATGTACTTGATCGCTCCCGCTGCCAGCGTACGCACAGGAACATTATTCTGGGCATCATCAATGGAAGCGTACAGTAAAACGGCTTCGTCGGAGACCCTGGCGTAAGAGAAAGGAACGTAGAAGAGGTCGTATGGTGGGTTCTTAAGCGAAATGGCTTCTTCAGGAAAAGTGAGACCAAGCTTCTCCCAGTCGCCCAACCTCTGCGCCGGTCCGGCATTGAGGCAGCTGAGACTCTCGAACTCGCTCACCCCGGGGACGCACAACGCCAGGTCGGATTGGATGGATTCCTGCACTGAGGTGGATTGAGCCGCCACTGGCTTGACAAAGAAAGCCGCGATGAGAGTGATGAGCATAAGGGTTGAGATGAGTCGCCTGGTCATTTTTCACCTATTAATGTGAGTGATTGTACCTTATTTTTGTTTTCCCCCGCAGCTTCCAACTCAAAGCATTTTTGAAAGCACGATCTCATCCATGATGGGAATGCCGTTTTCTCCCACCAGCGGGATGGACGGTTTCTTCTTCCGCGCCCTGCTGACAGTACCCTTGTCAATGCGAATGACCTGGAAACCACGTTTCTGGTAGAATGACAAAGCTTTCAGGTTATCGTTGGTGGTCACCAGCCAGAGCCTGAAGCATCCGTTCTTCCTTGCAGCATCGGCCACGCGTTCGATGAGTGCAGTACCGATACCACTGTTCTCACGCAAGCTGTCGAGGCTGACAATCTCACAAGACTCACCCGAAAAGGTATAGGTGACCAGTCCCACCTTCTCACCATCGATCTCACACACAAAACCCGGCAGGGTTGCCGGGTGATGGATCTCATTATGAACCACAATCTCTTCACCGCCCCAGTGGGTCTTCATGAACTTGCGGATATATGCGCGGTCACCTTCATCAACGGCTCGCAGTGTGAACACGGGGGTCATGATTTCTTCTCATCCTGCGCAGCCTGTTTGACCAACGCTTCATACACCTTATCCCCCAACAGGTAGCGCAACTCTTCTTCAAATGTGTCCACCAGAGGGATCAGTTTTTCAGCGCGGCGTAGGCAACTTCCTTCTTCATCCACCAGTTCATCCACCTCATCCACGGTGATGCGTCCATCATCGTCCAGATCGAGGGGATGCAGGATGCAGTAATAGGGTTTGAAGCGCCAGCGGTGCAAACCGTTGGCGTCAGCCGCTGCCTGGAGCGCGCACTTGTGGTCCTCGCGCAGGAAAATACAGGCAGTGCCGCCGTAGTGCTCGGGTTTTGTTTCGACCGCAGTGTGTACCACCAGCTTACTGGGACTGAACTCGTCGTGGTCCTCGTAACTGGCAAACCAGTCAGCGGGGTTTTGCGCGTCGGCAGGCATGAATGGAGCGATCAGGGCGGCATTGGCGAGGATGTCTTCCATCTCACGTTGGTCTGCCCAAACACCAAAAACGCAGCACGCGCCGCGGCACTCATGCAGTTTACAGCGCTGCATGGGCTCTGAGCGCAGCATGCGCGGGTTGACCCGATCCTTCAAGTTGTCTTCCGCTGGTCTCATGGCTTGGATTGTACCACCCCGGGTTGGAGAAATCGCTGCCAAATCAGGACGATTGTCACCACCCCTCTCAATTGCCCTTAATGAAATTAAGGTAAAATGAATAGGGTAAATCCCCGAAATTCATCATACTTTTAAGGAGACTCGATATGTCTGCTTGGAAAATAATGATCACAGATGGCCTGGAAGAAAGCGGCAAAGCAATCCTGCGGAAATCGGCTGATGTTGTCGATAACCCCACGATCACTGCTGAAGAACTGCTTCAGGTGGTCGGTGAATATGATGCCCTCATCGTCCGCGGCCGCACCAAGGTAACCGCCGCCGTGTTCGAAGCCGGGAAGAAACTCAAAGCCGTTGGCCGCGCCGGTGTGGGTGTGGATAACATCGACCTCGCTGCCGCCAAAGAACATAAGGTTACCGTCGTCAATTCACCCCTGGCCACCACCATCGCCGTGGCCGAGCTCACCCTGGCCCACATGCTGGCCGCGGTGCGCGAGATCGCACGTGCCGATGCTGGATTGAAGGCTGGCAAATGGTTGAAGAAGGAACTGGAAGGCGCTGAACTTTGCGGCAAGACCCTGGGCGTGATCGGCTTTGGCCGTATTGGCGCAGCGGTTGCACAGAGGGCGAAAGCCTTTGACATGAAGGTTATCGGATACGATCCCCTGGTCAAAGCCGAGGACATCAAAGCCCGCGGCGGCGAACCGGTCAGTATGGATGAATTGCTGTCCAAATCAGACATGATCACCATGCACCTGCCCCTCACCGCAGACACCAAAGGCATGCTCAACGAAGCAGCCTTTGGCAAAATGAAACAGGGTGTATATATCATCTGCGCTGCCCGTGGCGGCGTGATCGACGAAACCGCGCTGCTGGCTGCGCTCAACTCCGGCAAGGTTGCCGGTGCTGCGCTCGACGTCTTCGCCACAGAACCCCCCGGTCTGACCGATCTCGTGGCTCATCCCAAGGTTGTCTGCACCCCGCATATCGGCGCACAGACCGTGGAAGCCCAGATCCGCGCCGCCAACGATATTTCTGAAGAGATTCTGGCTGCATTGGATGGCAAACCCCTGCGCTGGAAAGTGGCGTAACTCTTTCGGTCGTCAATCACCAGATATTCTCACAGGAGCAAATGCATGGAAGAAAAACTAAATCGATTCAAGCAACTGGTAATACAGCTCACCGATCTGGGAAGAGCCAGCGCGGTTTTGGGATGGGACCAGCAGGTGAACATGCCCAAGGGCGGCGCTGAAGACCGCGGCAACATCCTGGCCACCATGGCCGGGCTGACCCACGAGATGTTCACCTCCGACGAGATGGGCAAGCTGCTTGTTGAGCTCAAGCCCTACGCTGAAAAGATGGACCCCGAATCAGACGATGCCTGCCTGATCCTGCGCGTGGCGCACGATTTTGACAAGCAGACCAAAGTCCCGACTGAAAAAGTGGCTGAATTCGCCAAGGTTTCTGCCATGGCCGAACCTGCCTGGGAACACGCCAGGGAAGAGGACAAGTTCGAAATCTTCCAACCCATGCTGGAAAAGCTGGTGGAACTACGCCGTGAATACGCCGACTGTTTCAAACCTTTTGATCATGTTTATGATCCTCTCCTCGATGACTTCGAGCCCGGTCTGAAGACTGCTGAAGTCCAGGAGATCTTTGGCAAGCTGCGCCCACAGCAGGTGGAACTGCTCAAGGCCATTGCCGCCAAACCTCAGGTGGATGATTCCTTCCTGCATATCCCTTATTCCGAGCAGGGTCAGTGGGACTTCGGTGTGGACGTGGCCACCCGCTTTGGTTTCGATTGGAACCGCGGCCGCCAGGATAAATCCATCCATCCCTTCACCACCAGCTTCGGCATCGACGACGTGCGCATCACCACCCGCTTTGACCCCGAACGCGCTGCCTCGGCACTGTTCAGCACCATGCACGAAGGCGGTCATGCCATGTACGAGCAGGGTTTCCCTGAATCACTACGCCGCTATCCAATCGCGAACGGTGCTTCGATGGCAGTGCATGAATCACAGTCACGCCTGTGGGAGAACATCGTAGGCCGCTCCCTGAGCTTCTGGAAGTTCTTCTATCCGAAATTCGTTGCCAGCTTCCCGGACCAGCTTAAGGGCATCTCCCTGGAGACCTTCTACAAGGGCATCAACAAGGTTGAACCCTCGTTTATCCGCGTGGAAGCTGACGAAGCTACCTACAACATGCATATCATGCTGCGCCTTGAACTCGAGATAGCACTCATGGAAGGCAGCCTGGCTGTCAAAGACCTGCCCGAAGCCTGGAACACACGCTCCAAAGAATACCTGGGCATCGTTCCCGAGAACAACCGCCTCGGCGTCCTGCAGGACGTGCACTGGTCGAGCGGTCTCTTTGGCTACTTCCCCACCTACGCGCTGGGCAACCTGATCTCCGCCCAATTGTGGGAGAAGATCAACCAGGATATCCCAACCATGGAAGCCCAGATCGAAAAGGGCAAATTCGACGAACTTCTCGCCTGGCTGCGCCAGAACATCCACAGGCACGGCGCCAAGTTCGAGCCGCAGGTGCTTGTCAAGCGCGTCACCGGCACGGGCATCGACCCCGCTCCTTACATGCGCTACCTGACCAAGAAATACACCGAGATATACGGTCTGTAAGTTCGAACAACGATCAGGCTCTGCCAATAAAGCAGAGCCTGATTTGTTTAACCTGAAGTAAAATCGAGATATGCAGCAAAAACCGACATCACTTCCTAAATGTGTCATCGGATTCATCATAATCAGCCTGCTCAGCGCATGCAGCAAGGGCACAACCGGCAGTTCAGGCTTTTCCTCCACCTATGATATTCTCGAGTTGACGCCCACAGTCACCCAGAACAACGTAACTGACGAACCCATTCTGCCAACCAGCACGGCAACGTTGGAAGGCGGCCCTTCAATACCAATCGTCGTTGAGCAGCCCACCAAGGCCATCACAAGTACGCCGGCGAATACTCAGTTCAGCAATGACAAACCGGTAGCGCAGATGAACTTCAGCAGGCCGGGACCGGGATCGAAAGTGGCCTCTCCCATCTCAGTGAGTGCCTACGCCTACCCGGGTAACGATAACAAGGTAACCCTGGAATTACTAGGGGAGGACGGCGGTCTGATATTCTCCAGGGTCCTCACACTTAAGGAATCAGATACCGGCTGGGTGTACTTCACTGAAGAGATCCCCTTTGAGATCACCACCGCGGCCGAGTCGGCTTCACTAATGCTGACCAGCTACGATGGCTACGGACGCCGCATCGCTGTCTGCACCGTGCCCCTCCTGCTCATGCAGGTTGGTGGTTCAGAGATCGAGGTGCCCGGGTTCCCTTACCTGCCCTTCTATCTCGAAAAGCCAGAGATAGGCAGCAGTGTGAGCGGCGGCAAATTGCACATCGATGGTTACGCTCACGCCTTCAATCAGAACCCTGTCATTATTGAACTAATAAACGAAAATGGGGTGATCCTGTCCACACAGATCATCCCCATTCACGAGGTTGCGGGGGCAAATTATTCACATTTTAGCGGGGACGTGACCTACACAGTCAGTCAATCGACCCCCGTTCGCCTGACGATTCGCCAGACGATGGACCACGCACCCTACCTGGACCTGGCCCTGGCGAGTTTCACACTCACCCTCAGACCTTGATCCCAAGTCAAGACATCAAACAACGGCAATGGCAGCCTGTTCGCCCTTGATCTCCTGGTCTTCCAGGGTCATGATCCTGGGCATGAAGAAGGCGCTAACGCCGATCACGATCGTTATTGCACCGCCGATCCAATACCAGAAGCGCAATCCAAACGCGTTGGCGACGGGCGCTGAGACAAGCATGGCAAGCGGCATCATGCCTGTGCAGATGGCACCCAACAGACCCATCACACGCCCCTGCATTTCAGGGGGAATCTTGCTCTGCATGATAGCCTGAAGCGGGCCGTTGGCGATGGGGTTCATCACACCCAGGACTATGGTGCCAATCACAGCAATGTAGAAAGCATTGGCCGGGGCGATCCCCACCAGTAGGACGCCCAGGCCAAGGCCGATCACACCGATCATACTGGTGACGATCTTCTTTTTGAAGCCGCCCCAAACACCAAGCAGCAAACCGCCGCCGACAACGCCGAACCCGATGCAGGATTCAAGGATGCTGAGTTCCCAGACACCTTTCATGAAATGCTGGGTAACCAAAAGTGCCATGAACGTGCCCGACGGCGCCAGGAAAAAGTTTAGCATGGCAGCCACAATTGTAAGCATGAGGATACCCGGCCAGGCTTTCATGAACTTGAAACCTTCCACCATGTCAGAAAGCACCAGCTTGACCGTGACCGCGCTTTCGTGGTCCTTGCGAACCGGCTGCGGGATGCGGATAAACAGGAGGGGTGTGACAGCAATGATGGCAGTGAGAACGTCCACCGATATGACCTGGTAGAACTGAAGGAAGGTCATCAAAAGCGCGCCTAGGGGAGGCGCGATGATGTTCAAACCGCCGCGCAGCGCCTGGTTGATACCGGCCACCCGTGAAAGATGCTCTTCGGGCACCATCAGTGAAGTGGATGCCTGCATGGCCGGCCAGTGGAACATGGCGCCGGTCTCTCGCAGGAAAAGCACCACAAAGATGTGCCAGACCTGCACCAGGTCGAGCATGAACAAGATTGCCAACCCAAGGGTAAAGAAGGCAATGACACCATCTGAGACGATCATCACAATGCGTCGGTTCCAGCGGTCCACCAGGGCACCTGCAAAGGGTCCGATCAGTACGTCGGGGATGACCGCCACAAAGGTGGCCATGGCCAGGATCGTAGCCGAACCGGTCTCCTTGGTCAGATACCAGACCAGGGCAAACTGCACCAATCCACTGCCCAGGAGCGAAAAGATCTGCGCGCTCCAGATGGGCAGGAATTTCTTCATCCAACTGTTCTTGCCTGTTTGTACGTTGTTCAAATCACTCATTTCTGCCTCTGTTTCCGGGCATGGTTGACCATTCGGAAGGGTATTCCGACTCCCGGTTCTCATAATGGATTTCGTGTTGATTATTCTATGTATACTTCTATATGCTCATCGTCATCGTCGTCGTAGACATCGACGATCTTGCCGGTTTTCCCATCCGCCAGTGCTTCGACAAGCCTTTCTGCATTGAGACCTTCGACCTCTGGCGAGAACTTCATACCCATGCGCAGGCCGGCGTTTACCATGCCCAGGGGCAGGCGGATGTTGGCGCGTACCTTGCCGGTGTAGATATCCGAGACACGCACCCGAAAGAATTTGCCGCCCATACCGGGAATGTTGCCCTCCGGTCCCTTGGCCTGACTCTCGCCTGCGGTGGTCTTGTTGCCCGAATCGAGCGCCTTCAACAGGTCAGCGGCCATTTCAGGAGTGATCTTACCTTCCTGGACCATCTTCAGAACTTTGAAGCGTTCTTCACTGGTGATCACTTTTCACCTGCCTCTGGTTCTGCAGAACTTTCAGCGGGGAGTTTCTCCCCGCGCAGGCGCGCCTGGGCTGCTTCCCAGTCTATCTTGCCCGCGTCCAGGTCCTCAAGGATCTGGCGTCGTTCTTCAGCCGATAATTGCTGCGGCAGATCATCCTTGCCGGGTTCATAACCCAGGGCTCTGACAATGTCATTGAGGCGGTTGCGCAGGGTGGGATATGAGAGCTTCATTTCCTCTTCCATCCTGTTCAGGCGCCCCTCGCATTTGACGAAGGTCAGCAGGAACTGCATCTGCTCAGCAGTAAGATTCCCGAAAGGGGTATGCTCAGGAACAAAATGACCTTCAATGGATGTGTTGCAGCTAATGCAAAACAATTTGGTCACTGCAAGGTCACCACCACAAACTGGACACTTATTGAGGATCTTGTTCATCGCTTACCTGCCTCCCGGAATGGAAAAACAGCATCTGCATGCTTGTGTATAGAATAAATTCTAGCATAATATTAATTTTTGTCAATATCGAATTAATATTATTCAACTTTTATTAATGTTTTCTAAAGATTCAATAACTTATGTCTAAACTTTATCGGTTTTTTCATCTTTTCGTACCCTTTCCCCCTTCAAAATCCAGTGTCCTTTACGATCGCCAGCATTTTCAGGCGCGCGGTCGTAGTAGATCTCAAAGATTTGTCCACCTTCCACTCGAATGCAGAAACAGTATCTGCCCACACCCCAGGAACCATTACGCAAGGCCATTTGAAGGTGTGCGGGCTGCATATTCCTGGCGAACCTGCCGCGGCGCGCGTGATCCTGCTGCTCGCTGAGCAATTCTTCTACCAGGTATGTCTTGCCGCGCCAGATGAATCCGCTCGGGCAATCCGGGCATTTCTCATACGTTGGCGGCGTATCGTAGATCACTTCAATTGGTTCATCAATGAACCGGCTGGGGATCGTTTCCACGAATATGACCTCACTCCAATATTACATCAAAAGCACCCTTGCAGGTGCCTGATGTTCATGCTCAGTTGGTGGTTCTGACCCTGGCGGTCTGCACATGCGCCCGCTCCTTCCCCGGATCCTTGAAGCGCATCATCCTGAAGAAGGCGTTTATCACAACGGGATCAAAGCTGCGCTCTGTTTCACAGCGCAGGTATTCCACTACCTGGTTTTCGGGTATGGCTTTGCGGTAGCTGCGGTCGGAACGCATCGCGTCCCATACATCGACCACGCTGAAGATGCGTGCTTCCATTGGGATCTCGCTGCCCTTCAACCCGCGTGGATAGCCTGTGCCGTCCCATTTCTCATGATGGCAATAAGGGATCTGAAGCGCAGGAGCCAGATAGTTGATATCCTTGAGCAGGTCATACGCGAACTCGGGGTGTTTGTGCATGATGGTGAATTCTGACGAGGTCAGGGGTCCCGTTTTGCAGAGCACGCAATCGGGAATGGCAATCTTGCCAATGTCGTGCAACAAGACGCCCCGGCGGATATGCGGAATCATGCGGTGGTCGACCCGCATGAACCTGGCCAGCCGGAGGGTCATTTCCACTACTCGCTCCGAATGGCCTTTCGTCTCCTGGTTGCGCATCTCCAGCGCTTTCGACCAGCCCATGATCGTCATGTCGTAAGCCTGCGACATCTGCCCCAGGATCTGGTCAAGGATCATCGTCACTCGCGCGGCGATCAACCCGATCATCAGCACGCATAACACCGAAAAATACGGGAACGCGGCTTCCGGGAAATAGAACGTTTTATAGGCAATTGAAGCCAGCACAGCAATAACAGCGGTTACAAATGAACCTTCTTTGCGCGTGATCAGGCTGGCGATGATGGTGGGCAGAGTGAGGCTGACCAATAGTTGTTCGGTGTGATAGATGGGGATGGCGGTAAAGCTGATATAGAACGTGCCGCACAGGTAAAGAAAACTGGCTGTTTTGGTAAGTTGTCTTTCGTTCAGGAAATAGACAAAACCAAATATACACAAGCCAAGGACATCGCTGGCCAGGTTGAACAGCAGGTCCGGGCGATGCGATTGAATCCACATAAGCATGTTGATGGGGATAAGGATGAGTAATAGGACCAAGGTGACAATAAGGCAGGAACGCAGTGTGATCTCCTGCCGCAGAGCCGGTGAAAGGGATTCGTTCACAGAAAACAGTCGTGCAAGAGAGAGGGTCTTGTTTCTCATCAACGATTCTCCTGAGCGAATAGATAGTGGCAGTTGCTACGAGGTATAAAAAACATCCCTCTGTCATGGCTCCACAGAAGGATGTAGTTACAAGTTTTGTGCCGAAATTTCTCGCTGTGCTAATCTTCCCAGCCGACCGGTTCGATGTGGACGTAGACGCGATCCACCACAGGGAACTCCTTCAGGCGTTTACTGACGTTATCCGAGATCTCATGGACCTCGTTGAGAGTTTTGTTGCCATCTACATTGATGTGCATATCCACGATCAACTTGGGTCCTGCGTAATCGGTCATAAGGTGGTGGACACTTTCAACGCCAGGGACAGATTCAGCGGCTTTTTTATACTCGTCCATTTCTTCACGAGTGGCCGCACGGCCGGTGAGGAAACTTAGGTTCTCTTTGCCCACCAGGATGACCTGGCGGAAGATCCAGATGGCAACCACAAACCCGGCAATGGGGTCAGCCAGGGGATGAATGAAAGAGGAACCCAGCACACCCAGGAACGCAGCAACGGAGGTGAGCACATCGCTCAGGTTGTCCTTGGCTGTTGTGGAAAGGGTTGGGCTGCCAAGAGCCTTGCCGATGCGCGAGATGGAGACGAACATTCCGGCTTTGACAGCTGCGCTGGCCAATAACACCATCGAGGGAAGACCCACCTGGATCGCCTCGCCACCAGCGATGTAGCGCTCAATGGAATTGCGCGCGGCTTCAAACCCTGCGAAAGCCATTGATAGGGTAACAATCAGGCCTACCAGCGGTTCGAAGCGTGAGTGCCCCTGCGGGTGATCAAGATCAGGCGGCTGCATGGCCATGGACAACCCCACGACCATCAAGATCGAGTAGACCACGTCAGAGATCGAGTTGGCCGCATCGGCATAAATGGCGGCGCTTCCGGTGAAATAAGCCACCAACGCCTTGCCGCCGGCCAGCAGCACATTTCCCGTTACGGTAATGATCAATGCCCAGCGATATAGTTTATTCTGTTTTTGTTGTGGAACGTAATCCCTGACCCAACGCATCTAAGTGATCTCCATGAATATGCACCTTTGATATTAACAAAAAACCTCAAGGCGGCTGCATTGACTGCAACTGCACCTTTGAGGTTCATGCTGAGATTCCGCATTGGTCAACCAGGCTGAGTGCTCCGCCCGGTCAGAACTTAATTTTACCATAGACTCTGGGGATTTTTGTCTGGGCAGGTTATTGTACAATAAGGAGGAAGCATCATGCGCAAACGAATTGTCGTTCTCTTTCTTCTGACCAGTCTCTTCCTCTCTGCGTTCATTCAATCGCCGTCACGCGACCTGAAGATCAGCTACATGGAGGTGGATATCTGGCCGGAATATGACCAACCCTCAGTGCTGGTGATCTTCCGCATATCCTTCTCGTCCATCACCAATTTCCCGGCCAGGGTGAGCCTGCGCATCCCGGCTACAGCCGGGAACCCGTATTCGGTGGCCATGAAGGACCTCGACGGCATGCTTTATGACCTGGAATACTCGGTGGTGCCCGACGGCGTCTGGAACAAGATCGAGTTCGTCACTTCCAGCCAGGAGATGCTGATCGAGTTTTATGAACCCTACTACCAGGCATCTGACATCACGCGCGCCTACAATTTTTCCTGGATCAGCGATTACCCCATCGACGACCTGGTTGTGATCGTGCAGAAACCCAAATTCGCCACCATCATGTCCACCCTGCCGGATGCCGGAAAGGGCGTGCTGAACGCGGATGATGGTTTGACGTATTACTCGATGGACTTCAATAGTATCGAGCAGGGTGGGACGGTTGATGTGGATATTTCTTACATCAAGACGAACGATGGATTGAGCGCCAGCACTACGCCCGTCAAACCTGTCACTCCCCTGCCTGGCAGTAAGACCGTGTGGCAGACACTGATCTCAATCTTCCCATCCCTGTGGCAAAACAAAAGCATCATCGTCTCCGGCCTGCTCCTGCTGGCCGCGCTGATGGTCTTCAATGTCCTTGTGGTCGTGGTGAGGGGCGTCCGCGCTAACAGGGATGATTCGGATAAAAAGAACCCCGCGAAGGGGCGTGATCTGGCCGCAGCCAGAGACACTCGCGAGGTTTACTGTTACCAATGCGGCAAACGCGCCCGCCCGGGCGACGTCTTCTGCCGAACCTGCGGTTCCCGCCTGACAGAATAAATCAGATTAGTTGCATCCCCCCTGACAACTTGGGCAGGGGTTTTCTTCGAATTGGATGGTGGTGTGTTCAATGCTGTATTCGCTAGCCAGTACCGACTTGATCTGCTGCATTTTCCCGACCTTATCGGTTACTGAATTGCTATCGAGGACAATATGCGCGCTTAGGGCCACCGTTCCGGAGCAGATGCTCCAGACATGCAGATCATGAATGGACACAACACCGGGCAATTCACTCAGGCGCTGATTGATCTTTTTGATCGATAGCCCTTCAGGAACGCCTTCCGAAAGGATGCGCAGCGAACCACGCAAGACCCGGAACGCGCTGAACTGGATGATGATACCGATGAGAATGCTCATCAACGGGTCGATCCAGGTCAGACTGGTGACCTTGATGAGGATCGCTGCCAGGATGACACCCACTGAAGAGATGGCGTCGCCAATCACATGGAGAAAGGCGCTGTTCAGGTTGAGGTCTTTACGTATGGAGGGAGTTTCACTCTCGTGGTGATGGTCATCGTCGTGGGCGTGTTCACCGGCGTGATCATGATGATCATGTCCGCCCAGGATCAGGGCTACCACCATGTTAACCACCAGGCCAATGGCCGCGATGATGAGCATCTCGGTGCTCTGGATCTCCACGGGAGATTGCCAGCGTTTGAAGGCTTCCACCCAGATGCCTATGGCTATGACGAACAGTGTCAATCCATTGATGAGGGCGGCAAACACCTCAAGGCGATGCCAGCCATAGCTGTGTGTGTCATCAGGAGGCAGGTTGGCGAGTTTGAGAGCGATCAAGCTGAGCGCGAGAGCGAACAAGTCCATGAAGACATGAGCCGCATCCGAAATGAGCGCCAGTGAGCCGGATAACAGTCCACCCACGAACTCCGCCACGAGGATGAGTGCGGTAAAGACCATTGAAATGATAAAACGCTTTTGTACGCCCCTGCTTTGATGGGTCAGCATGTTCGCCTCCAGATGGCGATTATACTTCAATCCCACTCATTTCCAACTGTTGACCCGTCTATTCGATTCCTGTATAATCCATCCGCTGGTGGGAAGTAGCCGCCGAATCTTTCGGACGAACAGTCGACATACCGGATAACCTCCCGGCTGTTCAAGTAAAAGGCGAGACCATCATGCCAGGCGGCATGATGGTTCTTTTTGAAAGGACCTGGTTTTGGATCTGGTAACGATCTTCTTAATCTCAATTGGATTGGCTATGGATGCCTTCGCGGTGTCCCTTTGTGTTGGCACTGCCGGTCAGGTAGATAACCTGCGCGGCAAACTCAGGCTGGCCGCCCATTTTGGAATTTTTCAATCTGGCATGACCGCCCTGGGTTGGTTGGTGGGTTCAACAATCATCAAGTATGTCGAAAAGTTTGATCACTGGATTGCGTTCGCTTTGCTGTTATACATCGGCTTCAATCTCATCCGGTCCGGTCTCAGCAAGGATGGTAAAGCTTTCAGCCAGGATCCATCCACCGGAAAGACCCTTGTCATCCTATCCTTTGCCACCAGTATTGATGCCTTTGCCGTGGGTCTAACCATCGCTTTGATTGGCGTACCGGTACTGTTTACAATTTCCATGATCGGGTTGATCACACTGGGGCTTTCGCTGGTTGGATTGTTGGCCGGGTGCAGACTGGGTGAAGTGTTTGGCAAACGGATGGAAATCCTGGGCGGATTGATCTTGATTGGTATCGGGGTCAGGATCGCGGTTACTCATTTTTTCGGTTGAGCATAGCAGAACTGGAGCCTTACGGCTCCCGTTCTATTTATTCCTCGGTCACGTCAATGTCAGCCACCGAATTGACGATCTTCCCCGGCCGATATGGATAACGTTCCACGTCTTCCCTGGTCGAAACGCCTGAAAGCACCAGGATCGTTTCCAAACCGCTCATCACACCCGCGACCACATCGGTATCCATGCGGTCGCCCACCATCACGGTGTTCTCTGAGTGGACGCCCAAGTAGCGCAGGGCGCTGCGCATCATCAACGGGTTCGGCTTGCCCACAAAAAAAGGCGCTTTGCCGGTGGCCTTCTCGATAAGGGCGGCCATCGCGCCGGTAGCCGGCACAATACCGGATTCCAGGGGGCCGGTGGTGTCTGGGTTTGTGGCAATGAACAGGGCACCGTCATTGATGAGGCGGATGGCTTTGGTCACTATCTCAAAGTTGTACGTGTTCACCTCGCCCAGGACAACATAGTCGGGATTGGTATCGGTCTGCACATAGCCCACGTCATGCAGGGCCTGGGTGAGCCCGGTCTCGCCGATCACGAACGCGGTGCCATTAGGGCGCTGATTCTGCAGGAACTTGGCCGTGGCGATTGCCGAGGTGAAAATGTTATCCGCCGGCACGTTCAAACCTGACGTTTTAAGACGGTGTTCCAGGTCGCGCTGCGTGTAGAGCGGATTGTTGGTGAGGATGAGGAACTTGTTCTCATTCGCCTTAAGTCTCTCGATGAACCCGTCCGCGCCGGGGATCAATTCTTTCCCTTTAACCAGCACGCCGTCCATGTCTATCAAGTAATTCTTCTTCATTCTCGATCCTTTAATCATAATCAACCCATTTTAGCACGAATGGAAAGGTCAAATCGGGTATAATCACCTCTGGAGAATTCCATTAAGAGGAAGCCTGTGCCACGGCAACGTTCGCTCGACGACCTATCAAAAGAGGAACTACGCCAATTGCTGGTCGAGAAGAGCCGCAAAGACCGCGACGCCCGCATCGACGCCTACAAACGCAATGGCAGGGTGATTCCAGTCCCCGAAGAGCACACAGGCGCCCCCTCGCGAACCTTAACAAACAAAACATCTGAAGAGCCCTCCCCTTCGCGGCGCAGACGCGACCGCAAGCGTGAGAACCTCGACCGCTTCCTGATGTCGCTGGAGATCTTCGGCGTCATTGGCCTTGTGATCGTGTTCATCTACGGTATCCGTTTGATGAACAATCTCAACCAGCAGGTCTCCGAGTCTCTGGTACAGGCGAGTATTACACCAACAGCATTGTTCACCGCCGTGGTCCTGCCCGGTGGGCATACCCCTCCTGTGGACGGCAGCGAAGTCACCTTCAATGAAGCAGAGATCCCGGAACACCTTCGTCCGCTGATGCAGAGTCTGGCTGACCTGCCCGTACCAACCGCCGGACCGCAGCAGGCCACACGCATCCAGATCCCGGCCATCAACATTGACGCCCCGATCGTACAGGGCGATGGCTGGGAACAGCTAAAAAAGGGTGTTGGCCAGCACATTGGCAGCACTGACCCCGGCCAGAACGGCAACCTCGTCCTCTCTGCCCATAACGATGTGTTCGGTGAGCTCTTCCGCCACCTTGATCAGCTCAAGGAGGGCGACCAGATCGTGGTTTACACGTCCATCAGGGCGTACACATATATTGTCACTAGCAGCGAGATCATCGAACCCACGCGGGTGGACGTGATGTCGCCGACCAAGGACCCCACGCTGACCTTGATCTCATGCTATCCTTACCGCGTGGACAATAAACGTATCGTTGTGACCGCTGATCTGCAAGACAATTAGCGATTTCATTACTTGAAGGAGATATCAATGGCAAAAAAGATCAAACGCCGCGCCGTTTCCACAACCAGCGCAGCCCAGAGCGAATCGGGCACCATCACTCCAAAGAGCAGCACCCGCACTTTTTCAAGTGAATTCAATCCCGATTACACTTACGTCAAACAAGACCTTAAAAAGATCGCCATCCTGGCTGCCGCTTTTGTTGTCATCCTGGTGGTCCTTTCCTTCGTCCTTAATTAGGCCATTCCCCGGTTCATTGAACCGGGTATTTCACTTTTCAAGTAAAAGGAGAGTGTCATGTCCCATATGTTTGTGCCGGGTCCAGTAGATGTAGCTCCGGAAGTATTGGCCGCGCAAGCCAAACCAATGCTGCCGCATCGCAGCAAGGATTTCGAAGAGATCTTCCGCCGCAATGAAGAACGAGCCAAAAAGCTCTTCTACACTCAGTACCGCATCTTCCAGGGCGCCTGCTCTGGATCGGGCATGCAGGAAGCCGGTATCCGCAATTTCGTGCAGAAGGACGTCCTTTCATGCGTCAATGGCGCCTTTGCACAACGCTGGTACGATGTGGCTGTTGCCAACGGTAAACAAGCCGACAAACTCGAAGTGGAATTCGGTGAAGCCATCACCCCGGAATTACTCCGCGAAGCTTTGAAGAAGAAACACTACGAAGCTGTCACCATCGTCCACAACGAAACCTCCACCGGTGTACAGAACCCACTGCCGGAATTGTGCAAGGTTGTTCAGGAAGTCAGTCCTGATACCCTCATCTTGGTGGATGCTGTTTCCTCACTGGGCGGCGTCAAGATCGAAATGGATGCCTGGGGTGTCGATTTTATGCTGACCAGCTCGCAGAAATGCCTCGCCCTGCCCCCTGGTCTAGCGCTGGCATCTGCCTCTGACCGTGCCATGACGAAGGCCGAATCGGTCACCAACCGCGGTTGGTACTTCGACCTGCTGCTCATGGAAAAACATCGCATCAAAGACTCCACCCCAATGACCCCGGCGATGGCATTGGTCTATGCACTCGACGTCCAACTTGGCCGCATTCTGGAAGAGGGTCTTGATGCGCGCTTTGCCCGCCATGCTGCCATGTCCAAGAAGGTCCAGGATTGGACCATCGCTCACGGCATGGAACCGCTTGCCAAGGAAGCCTACCGCTCCCGAACCGTGGTCACCGTCAAGAACGAGTTGAAATGGGACATCAGCGCCCTCAACAAGTTCCTCCAAACCCGCGGTATGCGTATTGCCAACGGTTACGGCAAGATCAAGGACCTCACCTATCGCGTCGCGACCATGGGCGAAACGTCGATGGAAGACATCGACAAGCTGCTCCAGGGCATGGAAGACTTCATGAAGCAATAAGCTTCAAAAGAAGAGTTATGAAAACAGAGCACAAATTGTGCTCTGTTCTTTTGTAAACAGTAATTGAGTTACGTTCAAAACTCTACTTTACCTCTCCCTTCCCCACCCCATTAAATGGGGAGGGGTTAAGGGTGGGGAAATCCAAACAAAAGTCCCCTCACTTTTTGAGGGGACTGGTAAGCATAGCTCTTTGGCAACTGATCTTACTTCAACAACTCCTCCAAAATCGCCTTCGCTTTTGCAGCATCGGCCTTGCCCTGCATTTTCTTCATCACCGACCCCACGAACCAGCCAATGAGTCCAATCTTGCCACCCTTATACGCAGCTACTTCGTTCGGGCTTTCTGACAGCACCTGTTCGCACACGGCTCGGATGGCGTTGTCGTCACTCACTTTGGCCAGGCCTTCATCAGCCACGATCTGCGCCGGATCCTTGCCTGTGGACTGCACCTTCTCAAGCAGGTTCTTGCCGGTATTGATGTTGATCGTCCCGGAATCAACCAGCTTGATCAACACTGCCAGGAATTTGGGAGTCAACTTCATTTCTTCGGGATTGAGGCTCTGCTCGTTGATCATGCGCAGCACGTCATTCATAAGCCAATTGGAGACCTTCTTGGGATCTCCGCCGTACTCTTTCACTGCTGTTTCAAAGTAGTCCGAGAGCCTGCGTTCCGAGGTCAGGATATCGGCATCATTTTCCGGCAAGCCGTATTGGTCAACAAAACGGCCGCGGCGCACCAGGGGCAATTCCGGAAAGCCGGCCAGGATGGTATCGCGCCACTCATCAGTGAGACGGATGGGCAGCAGGTCAGGTTCGCGGAAGTAGCGATAGTCGGCTTCAGTTTCCTTGGAGCGCATCTTCTTGAGGGTTCCGCTGTCTTCGTCCCATTCCAATGTCCAGGCCTCGATGCGGTTACCCGCCTCGACCTCGCGGATTTGGCGTTCGATCTCCTTGTCGATGGCGTCGCGCACGGCATCGATGGAATTGACGTTCTTGATCTCGGTCTTGGGGTTGAGCACGGTCTCACCCTTGACGCGGATGGACACGTTGGCGTCGCAGCGCAGGTGTGCTTTCTCCATGTCGGCTTCAGAGATGCCCAGCCAGCGCAGCAGTTGGCGCAAGCGGATGAGGTATTGCCCGGCTTCATCAGCAGTGCGCAGATCAGGCCCTGTCACCATCTCCACCAGGGGCACACCGCAGCGGTTGAAATCAATGAAACGGCGGTTGCCTACGTTCTTTGTCTTGCCAGCATCCTCTTCGATGTGCAGTTTCCAGATCGAAACACGGCGGATATAGGGTTTCTTGTCGGGTGAAGAGGCTGCCGGTATGGGCAGGTCAAGGAACCCGCCTTTGCCCAGAGACTGATCAAACTGGGAGATCTGGTAACCCTTGGGCAGGTCGGGGTAAAAGTAATTCTTGCGGTCAAAGAAGGAGAGCGGGCGAATCTCTGAGCGCATGGCGTTAGCCAGCAGGACGGCCTTTTCCACCACCTTCTTATTGAGCACGGGAAGCACGCCTGGCAGACCACAGCAGACCGGGCAAACGTTGGAGTTTGGGGGATCGAACCAGGAATCTGCCTTGCAGGAGCAGAATATCTTGGTGGTGGTGTTGAGTTGAATGTGGGTTTCAAGCCCGATCACTGCTTCATATTCAGTCATGATTCCTCTTTCGTGCGTTTGTTGATGTCCTATCGTCTTCCAAAATCGACCGTGAAATAACCTTCGTTGCTGTCACCCGGAACACACCAGTACCCCACACCCGCTTCGGTGTAAGTGCTGCTCACCAAGATGTCATGATGGGCTGAACTACCCATCCAACCGCTCACCGCGGAGGAGGCCTTGTTGTACGAGCCCGGGCCAACGTAGATGATCTCGCCGTAGGCGCTGTAGGAATACCCGTAAGACGAGATACGGCTGCCGGGGTCTGAGCCGTTGGAGCCGGTGTGGCTCATGAAGTTGTTCTGAGCCATGTCCTGACTGTGCGCACGTGCCGCAGCTGCCAGAGAGTAATTGTAGGTGAGTGCTGCCACACCGTTATCGGCGCGACGCTGGTTGATAAGATAAAAGACCTGACCCTCCATACCGTCGCTGGGTCCATCGCAGCCGCCGCTGTTGGAACTGATCGGCGCGGGCGTCTTGGTGGGCAGCGGGGTAGCCGTGGCTGTGGCAGTGGGGGTGGGCGTAAAGGTCATGGTGGCAGTGGCCGTAGGTGTGACGGTGGACGTGGCGGTGGGCGTGAAGGTCATGGTGGGTGTGGGTGTGTCGGTGGCGAACCATCCGCTGACGGTTTGACCCAAATCGCAGGCGCTGATGAAAAGAACCAGCGAACAGGCCAGGGAGATGAACACGATCCGCAATACAGGTAATGTTCTCTTTACCATCTCAGTCTCTCGTTATCTAAGCACCCGCGGCAGTACCTTTCTCCATGATTCCTGTGCAGTGGCCTGCTCGTAAGCGCGGCCGATGCGAAAGAGTTTGTCTTCAGTGTAGTCTGCGCCCAGCAACTGAATGCCGATGGGCAGCTCTTCGCCGTCCAACCCGCCGGGCAGCGAGATGCCCGGAATACCGGCGTGGTTGGCGGGAACAGTCAATTGGTCAGCGTACTGCATCAACACAGAATCCCCGTAAACAGCATCCATCTCAAAGGCCGTGGTGGGGGTGGTGGGGGTGAGCAGAGCGTCGAGTCTATACTTGCCCTGCGGATCGAATGCGGCTTCAAAATCGCGGCGGATCATGGTGCGCACACGCAGCGCGCGCTGATAATACTGCTCGCTGTACTGCGCCGCGCTTACGTACATTCCCATGAGGATGCGCAACTTGGGCTGCAGCCCAAACCCCTCATTGCGCGATATCTTATACATCTGGCGCAGGTCGGTATAAGGCTGTTTGGTGCGCAGGCCGTACTTGACGCCATCATAGCGGTGCAGGTTGGAAGCGGCTTCCACGCGGCTGACCACAAAGTAAGCTGGAATGCCAAAGCGGGTGTTCGGCATGGGCACGTCTTCGATAATCTCTGCACCCAGAGAGGCCAGCACATCAGCAGCGTGGCGCACCGAGGCTTCTATCTCCTTGGGCAGCGGCTGTTGTTGGAACTCACCGGTCCTGGGATCAGGGAAGGTAATGCGGAAATAATCAGGTGAAAGACCGATGTGCATGCCTTTAACACCCTTTTCAAGGTTGGTCATGTAATCTGACACGGGAACTGCAGCCGCGGTGCTGTCGTGTTCGTCAGCACCGGCAATGACCTGCAGCATGGCCGCGGCATCACTGACCGTGCGCGCCACCGGTCCGGGGCAATCGAGCGAGGAGGCAAAGGCGATCAGACCATAGCGCGAAACACGTCCGTATGTGGGTTTGACTCCCACCACGCCGCAGAAAGCAGCCGGTTGACGGATGGAGCCTGCCGTATCAGTACCAAGTGAAAGGGGTACTTCATTGGCACCTACCGAGGCCGTACTCCCACCGGAGGAGCCGCCGGGAACACGGCCGGTATGCCAGGGGTTGCGTGTGGAGGGCTGGAAGGCTGATGATTCGGTCGAGGAGCCGTAGGTAAATTCGTCGAGATTGACCTTGCCGATCATCACCGCGCCAGCTGCCTGCATGCGTTCCACAGGCGTGGCGGTGTAAGGAGCCTTGAAGTTAGCCAGAATGCGTGAGGCCGCAGTGGAGGGGGTATCTTTGACGCAAAAAATATCCTTGACCGAGAAGGGCACACCCGCGAGCGGGCCGGGGTCTTTACCTGCTGCCAGCGCGTCATCCACTGCGTGCGCCTGGGCAAAGGCGAGGTCATCGGTGACAGTGATGAACGAATGAACATGCTGCTTATCGGCTTCCTCGGTCTTCTGGTCGAGTTTACTGGAGCGTCCGTCCACCTGTCCGATGCGCTGTAGGCAGGATTCCAGGATCTCAACGGCTGAGGCTTTCTTGTTGCGCAGAAGCCGGGTCATTTCAAGTGCGGAGAGGTCACATAGTTCCATATTGATCTACTTTAATGTGGTATGCGGGATATCGGGGACAACAATGTACCCGTCTTCAAGTTCAGGAGCCTGACTGAGGATGTCTTTCACGTGCGGTGAAGGTTTCCACTCGTCGGCACGCGGTGCGGCGCTCTGGGCGGCCTCAAAGGGCACGCCGTGCAGGCTGGCGGGCAGGCTGGCATCGATGGGAATCGCCTCCAACTCGTGGATGGCCTTGAGCTGGTTGTTCAACTGCTTGCGCAGATATTCGGCCTGGGTCTCATCCAGTTCGAGCGCGGCCAGATCTACAAGGTGCTCAAAGATTTCAGGGGTAATTTGATCACTCATAAAGGTCCATTCAATTGAAATTTACATGCAAAGGTGAATCGCTCACCTGTGGACTGTCGTGGACGTTGGGAATGGCGTGCTGGTGGAGTGCGGTGTTGGCGTGATCCAGGCGGTTGGTGTCCAAGTGGGCGGTAGACGCACCGGTGTGGGCGTGGACGTGGGGATATCGATGGTGGGGATAAGTGTGGCCGGCGGGAACGGATTCAGAGAGGAAGTGGGATCACTGAAAATGGACATCACAACGATGATAACGATCACCGTTCCGAGAAGAGCGAGGATGGCAAGAATATCCCAGATCTTAATGTTCAGTTTCATGTGCTGGCCTCCTCCAAACCGGTTAGCGCGTAAAAATCACTCTTTTGTGAGTATATCCGACTTTGAGAGCATGTCAAGTTTACCCGCGTTGTTCGCGGTCAGGGTCATTTCCACGCGTGAAAATTTACTCAAAGTAGATCGGATTCGAGAGCAGCGCAGGCAGAGGTGGCACACCAGGCAGGAAAACACGCAGTACCTCCACCCTGACAAATCCGGGGGTACTTACCGGGAAGTCGACTTCAAAGCCTCCCTGCGATGGCGCCTGTAGAATGACCTTTGCTTCACTGGCATCCACAACCCTCACCACATCGCCTGCATGCAGGTTTTCAAGTTTGATGTGCATTTGGTTTGCAACCGCAAGGCTCACTGTGTCACCCAGGATCGCTTCACCCGCTGTCATTTGCAGGCAGGGTGCGTCTGGAGCGAAGGTGAGATAAGAATGACCGGCGCGCACCGCAGCCAGGATATCAGCGGGGCTGCTGGACATGGCGTAAACGCAGGTGGTTGGCGCGCCCGGGAAGATGAAGGGCGTATCGTGGTGATAATCGCTGCCGCCAGTGATGGGGATCTTTCTGCCCGCTGCCAGCAGCGTCTGCCAGTAACCCACCGCCTTGAGGTTCGATTCGCGCATGGGGCCGTTCCACACTTCGATGGCATCGACGGGCAGCGCGTTGATATCGAACAGAAAGGGGCAGCCTTCGTCAAAGGGATGATCGACGATGATCGTCGCGCCGCGTTCATGCGCGCTCAAGAACCTGGTCCTCACCTCATCGTCTGTGTTTGCCATGAACGAACCGTCATACGGCTGTTCCACACCCAGAAAACCGGCATGGCCCTTGTAATGCGTCCACTCAAGACCGGGGATGAGCGTGACGCCGTCGATCTTCGGCAGGGAATCAGCGCTGACCGGCTGGTTGTGGTCGGTAATGGCCAGAAAGTTCAATCCATGGCGCAGGGCACGCTGTGCCAGTTCTGCGGCGCTGTGCAGGCCGTCAGAGGCTATGGTATGCGTGTGCAGGTCACCTTTTAACAATCGGCAGGTTTTGGGGACGAACTCGATCTCGTAGGTAACCTCAACACCCGCGTCTGCCACGTGATATGCACCCACGAGTATCTGCCATTCGCCGGGCGTCAGCGTATGGGCATGATATCCCGGCGTGGCGTCTGTTTCGCTGACAATAAACTCTGATTTGTCCGAACCCGAGGCTCCCACCTGCGTGCCATCTGGCGCGATGAGGCCCAGATCAATGGTGTTGATCTTGGTTTGGCCGCTGAAGGCGCTCGCGCCGAGCGGTACGTCGTGTTCCAGGTAGCGCTGGTAGGTGTAACGCAGGCGTATCTTTTCCATCCCCGCTGGCATGGTAAAAGGAACTGTGAAGTACGTTCCTTCCCTTTGCTTCTCGATGAACAAGGGGGTGGTCACACGCAGGTTACCGCCATCAGCCGTTTCACTCATGAAATATCTCCCAGCATGGCCTTCAGAAAGCGTTTGATCTGGGCATCCCAGAAGTACCAGTCGTGTTTGCCGTCCTCTTCATGGTAGTCCACGGGTACACCCATCTGCCGGCAGGCACCGGTGAACAACTGGCTCAGTGGATATAGGTCGTCCTGGCGTCCGCAGGCGATGAACAGTTTGGGTAGGTCAACCTTGGATTCAACAGCTTTTTGCAGCCAGGCCATTGGGTCATGTTCGCCGCCAGCCAGAGTATCAAAATTACCAAAGAGGTGAGCGAACTCCACACGGCGCTCGTCATCGGGGTCGGCGTTCATAATCGCCAGCGAAAGCACCCCCGAAAAACTGGCCACAGCACTGTACATCTCGGGGTGTAACAACCCGGCCTTCATGGCGCCGTAGCCACCCATTGAGAGTCCGGCCAGAATGGTGTCTTCACGCTTTGGCCGTAAATTGAAAACGTCGGCCAAATACTGCGGGATTTCTTCTGTCACGTACGAGAAGAACGCCTGGCCATTTGGCTGATTCATGTAAAAGCTGCGCCCCACCGATGGCATGACCACTACCAATCCGTAATCCTTGGCCAGCGTTTCAATGGTGGAAAAGCGCTGCCAGGCGGTGGCGTCGTCGCTCAGACCGTGAAAGAGATAAAGTACCTTGCGCTGGCTTACCGGAACGCCGTTCATGGCGCTCGGATCGGGCAGGATGATGTTCAGTGGTAAACAGACCTTGACGGTTTTAGGAGTGTGATCGATCCTGATGAGTGCCATGGTAATTCCTCCCTTTATTGTGCCTGAGGAATCTCAGGCGGATTGGTTGTCTTTTTGAAATCAATGAAGAACGAGAAAGCGAAGCTGATGAGCATCATCACAAACGGGAACATGCTAAGCAGGAACCTCGCCGCGTTATCAGGCTGGAGGCCGGGGTTGTCACCGCTCTCAAACCCATAGAGCAGGAAGACTAGAGTGAAAGCCGCGCTGGTGAACAGGCCGTTGAGGCGGTTCATAAAGCCGAGCGCGTTGGAGATAATACCTTCACGTCGTTGATTGTGCTTCTGTGTGTCCTCGTCCATCACCTTCGCGCCAATGAGGTCCATGGTGGTGATGACGCCCGAGAAACCCAGACCCACCAGCACACTGCCCGCGATGGCGGTGTATAAGGAATTGGCAAAATACAGGGGAACAAAAGCAACAGCCAGGAAAGCCAGGGCGCAGCGCCAGATGAGAATGAGCCCGAATTTCTTCACCAGCCACGCCCACAGCGAAACACCGGCAATGGCGATGATGAGCACAGACGCGAACAGAATGGTGGACTGGCTGCTTGGGATTTGCAGGGTGTATTTAACGAAGAAGGGCAAACCTGCCATCACCAGTGACATGGCCGCGCTGTAGAAGGCATTGGCGAATCCAGCGATCCAGAACTTTTTATTCAGGAACAAGTCCCGGATGCTTTCCCAGAGCTTGGGTTTGATCTCGTCCTCGGTAACCTTCACTTCGTGACTGGTTAGGGACATATAGAGGATGACAGCGCCTCCGAGAATACCATAAAGGAGGGCGGTCAGGCCGTAACCCAATTTGGCGGTCACCATCGGGGTGAGGGCGATACTGATGATCATGGCCACCAACTGGAAAGCCTGGCGCATGGCGTTGGTCTTGGCGCGGCTAGCATCGGTTCGGAAGAGCTCCGGGAAGAGCGCACCGTAGTTGGCATTGATGACAGAATCGAGCGTACCGGTCAGCATATAGAACAGCATACAGAATGCCACAAGTGACTTTCCCGCTAAAAATGCCGGGGGATTATAGAAAATTACAAAGGCCAGAATGAGAAGTGGTGTGCCGATCACCAGCCACGGGCGGCGGCGTCCCCAGCGTGTGCGCGTGCGGTCTGAAAGGAAGCCGTAGACCGGGTTGTCGATGGCATCGATGAAAGTGTAGATCAGCAGCATCAGGGCGAACTGCGGCGTTGTCATGCCCAGGCTATCAACGTAATAGATGGCCGCATAGGTCTTGAGCATGTTGATTGGAATGGATGTGCCGAACATGCCAATCGCGTAGTTGAACGATTTCAAACCTGACTTTTGTTCTGCCATGATCGATCTCCTCCTGGAAATGCGTATTGTGCAATGCCAATAGGTACAAATCAAAAGGCGATAATGAATATATTATCGCCTTTAATTGAATTTAAACAACAGACTGTGGGATTTCTGTTATGGATGTGTAATCCGAATCACCATCCACTGAGCCATATCCTGATTGGAGTTACCCTTGTTGGAGACTTTGAGGTAAAAGATCATCTCTTTGCCATCCATGGAAGACAGGTCAATGTCCACATCGATCATGGAATCGCCATAGTTCTTGTCCCATGAACCCAGCGAAGTGGTTGTGGAAGAACCTTTTTCACGAGCGAGCACCTCGAAGGTCACACTGCAGTTCGTCATGCCACTGGAGCAAAGCAACACACCCTTGATATGGTCGCCATCGTGAACCATCACAGCGGGATACTGCCCCTGGATCATGCCATCACCGCCCTTGGCGGGGATGGTGATGAGCGCTCCCTCGTCATCCTTGACGCCGTTTTCCAGCACCGGCGCATAGGTGCGCGTGATGGAGCCATTGCTGAAGTTCAAATCTGAACTCGGGCAGGTGATGAACCCGGCATTGGTGCGCCATTCCGCCGAGCAGTAGTTGGCAATGAAGTCGTAGACGATATTTGGGTCGTTAGGTTTGGGGACTTCGGTCACCTCGATTTCAACAGTCACCGGGTAATTGCCGCCCACGCCAAAGATCTCACTCTTATTCGAACGCAGCATCCACTTGCCTACATATTCATCCGGGTCACCGGGCGCGATCATGGGAACTGAGATGTCGACCGTTTCATAGGGTTTAACTGAATTGGGCAGGTCAACAGACGCAGGCGCGCTCATGGAATTGCCGCTGTAGAAGTACAGCTCGTAATCGGTGCTCCAGGTGCAGGATCCGGTGTTCTTGATCCGCCATGTTTTGGTGAATGAAGTGCCGGCAACATACTCGCTGCCATCCTTTACCGTAACATCGGTGACGAAACTGGCCTGGTTGCATGGCACGGGTACAGGCGTCTTGGTTGGTGCCGTGGTTGGCGCAGTGGTTGCCTGCGTTGTGGAAGTGGCGATTGTTACGGCAGTGGACTGTGGGGTGGCAGTAACGATGACCACGTTGCCCGATGCCTGGGCCGTCTGCGTGGCAGATTGGTTTATAAATGCGGCCACAGTAGCGGCTGACATGGTCTGGATCTGCGCCTCGGTATCCACGTTCCCGTTCAACCATGGAAAATTGCACGCGGTCAACAACAGAAGAGCTGCGATAAAGACCGTAATGATAATGAAAATGGTTTTCTGTTTCATTTTTTTCTCCTGATACTCCTCCGTAATAGACGTTCAAAGTGTGTTTCAGGTTCCCAGCAGGAATGAAGTAAAATCAACCCTGCGATAATACTGATTACCGGTTGAGAGGATATGTTTCTATCGTCATGGACACCCTGCTGAGATTTTCTGGTGAATTATTTGCTCTATTGGCCGCCTTCCTGTGGGCCTTTTCTTCCGTGCTGTTTTCTGACCTCGGCAAGTCCATAAAACCTGTTGAGCTCAACCTTATCAAGGGGATCGGCGCCATCCTGTTGCTCACGGCCACCAGCCTACTGCTCAAGGAGACCGTTGGTTCGCTCTCACTGGAAGTGATCGTGCTGCTTTTCATCAGCGGTGCCATCGGCATTGGTTTTGGCGATACGATGTACTTCGAAGCCATCAATTACATTGGCCCCAAACGGTCGCTGCTCATCAGCACCATCGCGCCCATTATCACCGCGCTGCTGGCGCTGGTTTTCCTGGGCGAGCAAATCGCTCCTTTGGCCTGGATGGGTGTGGTGGTCACCACCCTGGGTGTCACCTGGGTGGTCATGCAAATGCGCAGCGGAGATAAAGCAGAGAAACGGATCAACAGCAAAGGTCTGATCTATGCCTTTCTTTTCGCTTTGGCGCAGGCCATTGGCGCTGTTATTTCGCGTTGGGCGCTCACCGAAACCAGCATTTCACCCCTGCAGAGCGCAGTGGTGCGTCTGTTTGCCGGTATCGCCTTTTTGTTTGTCTGGATTGCTATAAGGCGCATCAAATTGGGAGAATGGACTCGGGCGGGAAACGAATCTACGAAAACCTGGCGAATCGTGCTAACCGTGGTCGTGCTGGGCGCTTACTTCCCCTTATGGCTCCAACAGCTTGCTTTCAAAAACACCGCGGTTGGCATCGCACAAACGCTGCTGACAACCTCGCCGCTGTTCATCCTGCCCATGACAGCGCTGCGCCGGGACAAAGCCAGCTGTAAAGAGATACTCGGCGTCTTCATTGCGGTGGCAGGAATCGCCATCCTTTTTCTCGTTCACTAACCCTCATCGTTGTCGATCTTGCTGATCAACTCACTACGTTTAGCGGTGTAGCTCTCGCGTGGAATCTGTCCCGCCTTGAACTGATCGTCGAGTGCAATGATGGCGTCCAGGATCTGGGTACGCTGGTTTTCATGCTCCTTTGAGCGGTCCCTGGTCATTCTTTCCTTTATTTGTGGGATCACCAGGAAAAGTACAAGAGCAACCAGCAATAGTGCCATTGCTGCGAGTATAAATGGCAGGACGGGCCACTTGTGTACGCAATGGATGACCAATTCGGTTTCTTCACTGCCCGGAATACCTTTGAAAAAATCCACGTAGCCGGATGGGCTGTCATTGGAGTACACCAACTGTGTTCCCGAGCATGAAATGCTGTTTTGTTGGTCTTCCACTACGACCACGACTGAATTCATACGCATCGGCAGCGATAACACAATGTCAGTGTTTCCGTCAAACGGCAGGTCATACTCGAACATGACCTGGTGCACCATTCCCGGCAGGATGGGCTGCCAATCGCCAAAACCGCCCGGGGTGATCCGGTAGATACCCTGGTCCATGTCATTGATAAAAGCCAGCGAATTGGCCTGGCTATCGAGCCTAAAGAGGAGGACCGGGGTCTTGCTGCTGACAGGCGTGATAACCAGAGAGGAAGGATTGACGAACATCATGCTCTCAGTTACGTGTACATAACCTTCCTGCAGATACTCCAGTGTGACGTGCATCCCCTCGCCGCGAATAAGGGAGCTATCAGATGTGGAATCATAGACCCAGAGGGTGATCTCCGCAGTACCGGCAGAGGTGTGGTCATAGCCATTGATGATCTGTGATTTGTATTCAATGTTATTGTGGATGAATGAAGCTACGTAGGACCAATCGGAGCTGTAAGGCACCAGATGGAAGATGAAAGTCTGGTCTGCCAGCAAAGGCGTGGTCAACACCTCCTGCACTTGACCTTCGTTGTAGACGGTCAGCACTACATCATCATCAAGGTTGATCTGGCCGCCGGAAATGTTAATCAGCGTGCCGGAGATGGAAAAGAAGCCCTGCTGCTCTGATCCGACATCAGTCTGGTACCCGTTTGGGGGGGATGTTATCGCCTGTGTGCCAACCAGCACATCAGCCTTCTCCGGTTTCAACAGGTGCTGGCCGGGTAGAAATGCGCCGGCTAATTGCTGTACTGCGAGGAATACTGAAAGGAGAATGGTGTATCTATTCCGCAAAACGGCCTCGGCTAGCCAACTTTTTCCCCGCAGCCGGGGCAGTACATGTCAGATTGCTGCACGGCGCGCCCGCATTTGGAGCAAAATCCTGCAGACCGCTCCCCGCGCAGCATGCGGCGGTCTGCGATCATTTTCTCAATATCTGTTTCCGATTGAGTTTTTTGCATTTCTGTAGAGCCATCTTTGTTGATGATGGGTTTGTTCTGCGCTGATCTTTGTAAAGTGTTCCTCCACGAACGCGCAACCTCTGTATTCCTAAACGAATAAATGGCCAGAATAACGCATGCGGTTGAAACAAGAACAAGGAGAATCACCAGTAATGGGTTGTTAGCCATGATCACTAATTCACTCCACAACAGCGATGAGAGGAAATGAGAGCATTTTGGACGAAATTGTGTGTTTCTTTTTCAATCAACCTGCAGGGGCTGGTGGAAAAACTGTGGGGTTTGGGATTTTCTTTCACAATAAAGTCGCCTCTTTCTGTGACTGCACGGTATGTTGATTTTGCCACACAGAGATTAACTCAGAGTGAGAGTCCAAAGGGATGGATGCGGAAGCTGTAATGGTAATTCTACCGGCTATAAGTATTTTCATTTGGTACGGGTGAAAACCGTGTCCACCTGGTCAACGGTGACAATAAGCTGGTCTTCCACGATCTCGTAGGTCATGGATTGCACAGGCATACTCACTGAACCGGTATCAGTGATGGCAATGATGTTCGGCTCCCGCTTCTCGTAATCTACGGTAAACGAAGTCCCATCGCGTTCAATGACCAGGGTGTTGTCATCGTTGAATTTAAGCGTGATTCCGGTGATGGGCTCCTGCCACTTGCCCAGAAGGGGATCCTTTTCTGAACAAGAAGTAAGCGCCAGACTGGAAATTAGGATGAGAGCGATCAGCAGTAGTTTCTTTTTCATACCTTCTCTTTGTCTATGAAGTTTACCTGTGAATTTTAGGGAATTCAAGAGTCTGGCTTTCTGTAGTATAAAAAGATATGACCTGTTTCCTATTTATCTAAAAGGCAATCTTCTTTATTATTAAAGTGTTAATTACTCAATAGGAGCAATCATGAGCAAAGTCATCATTCTTACGGATTCAACCGCATATCTCCCCCAGGAGTACATCGATTCATTGCCCATTGATGTCATACCACTTCTTGTCAATTGGGACGGGAAGACATACCGCGATGGCATCGATATGACACCCAAAGATTTCTACATCAGGCTTGCCAAAAGCTCCACCCTGCCGACAACCAGCCAGGTGAGCATCAACTCGTACCAGGACAAATTCAAGGAATTGCTGGCCAAGGGATATGAAGTCTTGACCATGCCCATTTCCTCCGGTATTTCGGGATCGGTCTTTTCTGCCTTCCAGGCCAAGGAATCCTTCAAGAATGATCCGGTGGAAGTGATCGATACGAAACTGGTTTCAATGGCATTGGGCTTACAAGTGCTCACCGTGGCGCGGGCTGCAAAAGCAGGCGCTTCTTTGGCAGAGTGCAAAGCCCTGGCACTTGAAGCCTACAACCACATCGGTGTTTACTTCACCGTGGATACTCTAAAGTACCTTCACGCCGGCGGCCGTATCGGCGGAGCGCAGCGCCTGCTGGGAACCGCTCTCAAGATCAAACCCATCCTGGCCATCCGCGACGGCAAGATCGACGCTGTGAAAAGCGTTATCACTTCTGCCAAGGCCATCCAGGCTATGATCGATCTGGTGGAAGCTGACATCAAGGGCAAAACCCCCGTGCGTCTCTCTGTCTTCCATGCCAACGTGCCTGAGGTGGCTCAGGAACTTCAGGACCGCATTGCCAAACAATTCAATGCTGAAGAAGCCATTCTCAGTTGGGTCAGCCCGGTGATAGGCAGCCATGTGGGTCCCGGCACCCTCAGCATTGCCTACCAGGCAGGGTTATGACCGGAAGTTATTCCTTTTGAGAGTACACGCTCCAGAGAAATCTGGAGCGTTTTGCTGATTTACCCTATAATAAGGCAACAGTCTGATTGAACGAGGAGAAGTATATGCCACTGGGTACTTATCACTTTCCAAAGGGCTTCCTCTGGGGAACGGCTACTGCTGCACACCAGGTGGAAGGCGGCAATGAGAACAACAACTGGTTCGCCTGGGAGAACGAACCCGGGCGCGTGATCGAGGGTCAACGGTCTACGGTTGCATGCGACTGGTGGGGCGGGCGCTGGAAGGAAGATCTCAAACGTGCCCTTGACACAGGTCAGAACGCCCACCGCCTTTCGATCGAATGGAGCCGCATCCAACCTGCCCCGGATAAGTGGGACGAGAAAGCCCTGGCGCGTTACGTGGAGATCGTGCGCTGGCTGGTGAGTCACAAAATGACCCCCCTGGTGACCCTGCATCACTTCACCGATCCCCTTTGGCTGATGGAAATGGGCGGCTGGGAGAACCCCGAAACGCCCAAACTCTTTGAGGCATTCGTGCGTAAGGTCGTTCCGGAGCTGGCCGAGTACGTCAGCCTGTGGGTGACCATCAACGAGCCCAATGTTTACATCGTTAGCGGATGGTTGGCCGGCGCGTTCCCGCCCGGGAAGAACAGCCTGGGACTTGCTGCCAAGGTGGCAGAGAACATGGTCAGGGGTCATGCCCTGGCCTACCACACCATCCATGAGATCCAACCGCAGGCACAGGTGGGCGTGGCAGTGAACTACCGCAGTCTCAAGCCGGCGCGCTCCTGGTCCTTGCTCGACAGGATTCCCTGCAGCATACAAAACCAGATCTTCAACAACGCCTTCCATTCTGCGCTGGTGGATGGCAAGCTGAACATGGTATTGAAGAAAGTCAACATCCCGGAAGCTGCCAAAACCCAGGATTATATTGGCGTCAACTACTACTCGCGCGACCTTGTCCAATTTGACCTGCGCAAACCCGGCGAGTTGTTCGGAACGCGTTTTTACCCCAAGGACGCGCTGCTCTCGCCTACCGGTTTCATCGCCAATGTTCCCGAAGGCATGTTCGACGCGCTCAAGTGGGCGCACAAATTTGACCTTCCCATCTACGTCACAGAGAACGGCGTTGAAGACGACAAAGACGCCCTGCGCCCGCGCTACACCATCGAGCATCTGATGCAGGTGTGGCGAGCGGCCAACTTCAACTGGCGCGTGAAGGGCTACTTCCACTGGAGCCTGGTGGATAATTTTGAATGGGAACGCGGCTGGACTCAGCGCTTTGGCCTGTGGGGGCTGGACGTGGATACCCAGAAACGCATCCGCCGCCCCAGCGTGGACCTTTATGAAGCCATCTGCAAAGAAAACGGCATCTCGAGTGAAATGGTGGAGAAGTACGCCCCCGAAGTCCTTGATAAACTGTTCCCCGGCGTCTGAGCCTGATATCTCTGAATAATTAGGTTAGTGTCAGTTTAGTTAACTAAACTGACACTTTTTTTGTGTAAAATCACTAATAATGTCGATGCGCTGTAAACTTATCTAACATTGCTTTAGCGGTATAATCTGAGTATCCCACTGCAGCAAAGTTGAATAGACAAGTCAGCGCATTGGGTGATTTATGTCAATATGAAGATCATATAGCACATCTCTGCAAAGTGAGAGTTGAAAATGAAAATCATTCGAGAATATCCCAATTCCTTTAATCTACCCAAACGGGTGGAAGGATTGAGCAGGATCGCCCATAACATCTGGTGGGCCTGGAACCCCGACGGTCAGCGTCTCTTCCAGTTCATCGATCCCATGCTCTGGGATGCCGTCAGTCACAACCCGGTCAGCTTCCTGCGCCAGATGGATCGTACTCGTCTGAACGCGGCTCTTAACAACCCGGATTACCTCAAGCAATACGACCTTACCCTGGCTACCTTTGAAAAATACCTGGCTGGTGAATCAACCTGGTTCAAGAAGACCTATCCCAAACTCACAGATAAACAGATCGCCTATTTCTCTTTTGAGTTCGGCCTGCATGAGTCAATGCCATTCTATGCCGGCGGTCTGGGTATCCTTTCCGGCGACCACCTGAAAGAAGCCTCTGACCTTGGACTGCCTTTGACAGCCATCGGATTCATTTACTCGCAGGGATACTTCGTCCAGCACATCTCTGAGGACGGCTGGCAGGAAACTCGCACACGCATCACCGATTTTAGCGAGATGCCCATTGTGGCCTTGCTTGATGAAAACCGCGCACCCCTCACCATCTCGGTGGACATGCCCGACCGCAAGGTCTACGCTCGTATCTGGGAACTGGAAGTAGGCCGGGTTCACCTCTACCTGCTGGATACCGATATCGAACAGAATTCGCCGGTCGACCGCCAGTTGACTGCCCGCCTCTACAGCAGCGATCCAGAAGTGCGCATCTCACAGGAGATCCTGCTGGGCATGGGCGGCGTACAGGCACTACGTCTGCTCGGCTACGATCCAGCTGTCTGGCATATGAACGAAGGCCATTCAGCCTTTCTGGCAATCGAGCGTGTGCGCGAACTCAAGCACGCCGGTCTTACCCTGGAACAAGCGATGGCAAAGGTGAAGGTGGGCGATATCTTCACCACCCACACTCCCGTCCCGGCGGGCAACGACATGTTCCCGCTCTGGTTCATTGACAAGTACTTCTCGCTCATCTGGGACGAATTGGGCATGACCCGCGACCAGTTCATCGATCTCGGTCGCCAATCTCAACCCTGGGGCGAGACCTTTGTCATGCCCGTGTTGGCTATTCGTTTATCCGAGCGCGCCAACGCTGTCTCTGAACTGCACGGCCACGTCTCTCGCGAGATGTGGAACTTCATCTGGCCAGGCAAGAAGGTCGATTCAGTGCCCATTGGCTACGTAACCAACGGCGTGCATACCCGCTCCTGGTTGGCCCGGCGCATGGGATTGCTCTTCAACCAGTTCCTTGGCGCTGACTGGATCGAGCACATCGATGACACCGATTTCTGGGAGAACGTGAAGAACATCCCCGATGCTGACCTGTGGAACGTGAGACGGCATCTGAAGAACAAGTTGATGAACTTTGCCAACGAACGCACCCGTAAAAACTGGCAGAACAGCCTCATCACGCCCAGCCAGGCCATTGCCGGCGGCGTGTTTCTGGAACCCTATTCACTGACCATCGGCTTCGCGCGCCGTTTTGCCACTTACAAGCGCGCCAACCTCATCTTCCGTGACTTTGACCGCTTGATGCGCATCATTAACAACCCCTACCGCCCGGTGCAGATCGTTTTTGCCGGCAAAGCGCACCCCGCTGATGAGCCCGGCAAGATGCTCATCCAGCAGGTTTACCGCGCGGTAAAAGACAACCGCAGCGGCGGACGTCTGATCTTTCTGGAAGACTATGACATGAACATCGCACGCTACCTGGTGCAGGGTGTGGATGTCTGGATGAACAACCCGCGCCGGCCCAACGAAGCCTCAGGCACGTCTGGCATGAAAGCCGCCCTCAACGGCGCCCTCAACTTCTCGGTTCTTGATGGTTGGTGGCGCGAAGGCTACAACGGCAAGAACGGCTGGTCGATCGGTACAGAAAAGGAATACTCCGACCAAAACGCGCAAGACAACGATGATGCTCAAAGCATCTACGAGACACTTGAAAAAGAGATCGTTCCGCTTTATTATGAACGCGATATCAACAAAATCCCGGTTGGTTGGCTGGAAATGGTCAGGGAATCACTGCGTACGCTCACCCCTGAATTCAGCCTGCGCCGCATGCTGAAGGAATACACCACCGATTATTACCTGCCTGCAATCCAGGAAGAGAAGACCGGTAAATAGTAATTGGAGAAATGTGATGGAATACCTGAGTGACCCTCATGCCTGGCTTTTCGCCTTTGTTATTTTTCTGCTGCGCATCTGCGACATGTCAATGGATACGCTGCGGGTGTTGTTCGTTGTGCGCGGCAAAAAGCTGCTGGTCTGGATCCTGGGCTTTATGCAATCCCTTATCTTTGTCATCGCCATTGGTTCAGTGCTGACCGGTGAAACGAATTATCTGAACATCGCCGGTTATGCCATGGGTTTTGCCACAGGCAACATTGTGGGCATGATCATCGAAGAAAAACTGGCCATCGGGCACACACTGGTCACCATCATCAGTTCCAACCGCGGTGCCCTTCTGGCAGAGAAGATCCGTGCCAGCGGCTTTGCCGTCACCGAAATCGCCGGCCGTGGCAAGAACGGCACAGTATTCGAACTGCATGCCAATATCCGCCGCAAGGACGTGGATAGGTTGGAAACCATCGTACTGGAAGCGGACCCAACTGCCTTCATGACGGCGGAAGACGTCCGCCCGGTGCGGCGCGGCTTCTGGCGCTCCTGAGAAACCAAAACTCCTGAAGGATTTCTTCAGGAGTTTTTCATTCGGTGGAGGCCGGTCTCTGTACTTTCGGCTTGGCGCGGCTTTTCTTGGCGATCTTGCGGTTGGCAATAATGGTCTTGCCGGCGTTGGGGCTGAGCAGAAGTGAAAGACGTGTAAGGGCGTTTTCGTCGTAGTCGCAGCGACCACACATGTCGCACACCCAGGCTGGGAAATCCGGCACGGTGATCAACTCGTTGCCCAGCCAGGTGTAATACGCCACGTAGGCGCGGTGCATGTGTCCTGCCTGGCATTCATTACAGAGGATGACGGGGTCGATCAGCGACTTGGACTTTGCTTTTGTTTCCATTATTTTTCGTAACTCTCAAAATGACTTGCTTAACATAAGGTTACCATAAATCAAAAAAACGTGCGGTTAAGGAATTCTTAATTTTTTACTTGTAAGGATTCTCCAAAATCTTCATGGCATCCCAGGGCCAATAAACAAACAAGGCTTTACCAACTACATCATTCAACGGGACGTATCCCCAACTATGCGAATCTGAGGATTCGTTGCGGTTATCGCCCAGAACAAAGATGGCGTCACTGGGAACCAGCCATTCTCCTTCATAATCCGGCGGCTCATCCAGATAGCTCTCGTCGAGCATCACATCATTCACATACACTTGCCCGTCCTGCACCACCACCCAGTCGCCTGGCTTGCCGATGAGGCGCTTGATGAAGTCCTCTTCCAGGAAGTTGGGGTTGTGGAATACGACAATATCGCCGGTTTCATATTCTCCCCATTTGTATGCCAGCTTGTTGACGACCAGAACATCGCCTTCCTTGAGTGTGGATAACATTGAGATGTTCTCCACCCGCACACGCGCGAACACAGCATCAATGGCGAAGTACAGTATCAAAGCCAGCAGGATGGTCTCAATGACCTCCCACAATTCACGCCAGATCGAGGGATAGCCGGTGGATTCTAAAGTTTGCTCGGTGATCGATTTCGGTTCGTCAGCCAAGGAATGCTCCTCTGCTTATCAATTGGTATCAGTCATGCCGCGGTTTGAGCACGATGCGAATGGGAGTTCCGGTAAAGGGGTATTCCTTGCGGATCTGGTTCTCGAGGAAACGCATATACGTGAAGTGTGCCAGTTTGGGGTTGTTGCAATAGATCATGAACGTGGGCGGATCGGAGCGAACCTGGGTGCCATAATACAATTTCAGAGCGTGTCCGGTGCGCGAGGTGGGCGCGTGGCGATCCTGGGCGTTCTGGATGATGCGGTTGAGGCTGCCAGTGTTGATGCGGGCCAAACGTTCTTCCTGCACCTTGAGCGCCAGCGGCATCACCTGTTCCACGCGTTGGCCGTTCTTGGCGGAGATGAACAGGATGGGCACGTAATCCACAAAGTTCAACTGCGTGCGGATCTTTTTGGTGTAGTCCTGCATGGTGTAGTTGTCTTTCTCAATGGCGTCCCACTTGTTCACCAATACAACGACGCTTTTCCAGGCCTCGATGATGTAGCCAGCAATGTGCGCATCCTGCGCCGAAATACCCTCGACGGCATCGATCATTAGCAGGGCTACGTCGCAGCGTTCGATGGCGCGCATGGAGCGTACCACGCTAAACTTCTCAACGCCCGGGTCGATGTGTCCGCGGCGTCGTATGCCCGCGGTATCGATGAGGGTGACCGCGAGTCCTTCATAATCAATGCGAGTGTCCACTGCATCCCGCGTGGTGCCGGCAATGGAGCTGACGATCGAGCGTTCCTCCCCCACCAGACGGTTGAGCAGACTGGATTTGCCCACGTTCGGTTTACCCACAATGGCTATCTTGACCGATTCTTCCTCCGGCTCCTCTTCCTGCTCCGGCAGAGCCGCCACCAGTGCATCCAGCAGGTCGCCGGTGCCCGTGCCGTGGACGGCTGAGATGGCAAGTGGTTCACCAAGCCCCAGTTCGTAGAATTCACTGACCAGGGCACGCTGCTTTGCGCTGTCGGCTTTGTTAACCACCAGGAAGAGGGGCGGCATGGCTTTACCTTCCACCATCTTCTGGTTCTTGCGCAGGATCTCGGCGATCTCTTTATCGGCGGGAGTGACACCGCTGATGGCATCGACAATGAAGAGCACCACATCCGCCTCACCCACGGCCATGATGGCCTGGCTGCGGATCTCTTTGATAAAATCAGCCGAGCCAATGGAGAGCGGCTCCTTGCGGCTGTTCGCGGCCGGGTCAATGCCGCCGGTATCGATGATATCGAACTCAATATTCGTCCATTCACCAATGCCAAAGATGCGGTCGCGGGTGGTACCCGGGGTATCATCCACGATCGCGACCATCTCACCGCAGAGGCGGTTGAACAGGGTGCTTTTGCCAACATTCGGCCGCCCCACCAGGGCGACAACAGGTCTGGTCATTATTCTGGATTCCTTATCGACCAATTTTACCCTAAATGAATCACAGCCGGACAAACCGGCTGTGTTGATTTCTTTACGGGGTTGCTGTTGCTGCTGCCTTGCTGATCGTCACCTCGAAAGTGGTGGGCAGCAGGTTCTCGATGCGCAGATCCGGGTAGTTAAGCCTGGCATCCGGCTCAAAAGTGTATGTACCCGGCTGCATGCCTGTGAGGTCGATCTGTACCTGCAGGTCGCTGGAGATCACCGAATTCAATGAAACCAACGGCCCTGCGATTATAACGTCCACGCGTGCCGGGGAGATCTTGGCTGTAAAGTCAGCATTCAAACCAGCAGCGACAACGGGAACGTTGGTGTACTGAACGCTGTTCTCCACGGTGGTGATGCTTACCTGTACATTGACGGTGGGGTTGCCCACCACGGTGATACCGCTGGGCAGGCGCAAGTTAACATCCTGGGTGAGATCATCCTTGAGCAGGGTCAGGTTGATGGGATCGGTTTCCACATAGCCGGGCAGCGCTTCGATAAGCGCGGTATCAGTGGAGTAGACGGTTACTGTCGGCGGGTTAACCGAGATGGTAGCCAGCTTGTAGCCCATGGCCACCTGTCCTTCCGTGACCACTTTGACCACCACGTTGCGGAAGCCGCCCAATTGCGTGACCGTTTGCCTGACCTCCACCTTCTCGGGCGAAATGGAAACGTTCTCTACTTCCAATCCATACTGGTCAAAGGCCTGTAGGGGGATACTCTCATCAATGGCGCTGGTCACGCCTTCCACGTCTATCTGTGCCCTAACCTCGGTCACCTGCGAGACCAGTGAAGCCGCGCCGCTGACCGTGGCACGCGTTTCACTCACCACCGGCTCACCCAACTGGTAACCAATGGAGGTGTTACCGATATTGACAGCGATAATAGTGAATTGGTTGCTGGCCAGTTTTTCGAGTTGAATATCCACTGAGCGGGGGTTGTAAGACATCACCTCCACCGGTCGGGCACCAACCTCGATCTGGATGGGTATAGTATGGGCACCCTCGCCGAGACCGGAAAGATCAATGATGGCGCGAACAGGCGCTTTTTCATCAATAAGCGTCGTCCACACCGATGTGGGCGCGCGCAGCGACAGGGTCAGCGACTCAGGCAGTTCGGTGGTGATCACCAGGTCAGCAGCCTGCCCCACCACCTCAACGGGTACAGAAGCGGGATAATCCTTTTCCACGGAAGGATCACTGGCCGTGACGGCGATGATCCACACCACAAGCGCCAGAATGAAAGCAGTCAAAAAGGTGGGCAGGTGGCTGGCAATTTTCCGGAATCGCTGCATCGGCTACTCCTCCCTACCCCTGGCGAATAGTCTCTTGAAGAATTCCAGAGGTTCGAACAACGAGGATTTCGTTTCAGCAGGTTCGTAGAAGGCGAGCAGGATATTCTCAAGGCGTTCACTGTCCAAGCGGCGGATCATCCGGCCGTTGTGGGCGATGGAGATGGAGCCTGTCTGTTCAGATACAACCACCGTAATCGCGTCAGTTGCCTCAGAAGTACCCAGGGCAGCGCGGTGGCGCAGACCCATCTGCCGTTCGACAGACTTGGTGAGGATGCCGCTCGCTGAAAGTGGCATGACGCAGGACCCGGCCAGAATGAGATTTTCAGCAATAATGACTGCGCCGTCATGCAGGGGGGTGTTCGGGTAGAAGATTTGTAACAACAGTTCGGCGGTGACTTTCGCGTTCAAACGCACGCCGGTATTAACATACTCTTCCAAACTCTGGCGCCGCTGCATGACAATAAGCGCGCCGTGCTGTCGGGCTGAGAGCCTGGTTGCCGCGGTCACCACGGCATGCACGGTTTGTTGATTGGCCATGTCCATGGCCGCCGGCTGCCTGGAGAACCAATGCCCTGGCGCAGCCCTGCCGAGCTTTTCCAGCCCGCGGCGTATCTCGGGGGCAAAGACCACCGGGATGGCGAATAGCAGCGCTGGTGTAATGTTCTTGACCAACCAGGAGAACGCGGGAAGGCTGATGATCCGGGTGAGGATGGTGAGCAGGATGACGAAAAAAATCGCCCCCCTGATCAGAACCATGGCCTGTGTGTCTTTCAACAATAACAAGACAACATAGAAAACAGCGGTAACAAGCAACAGGTCAAGAACACTTAACCAGGTTAGGCGTTGAAAGAAATAAAGGATCTCATTAAAGATAATGGTCAATGCTCATCCAAAGGTGTTGCATACGGCTAGATGGGCCGCAGAACGCGGTCCATGCGGAGCTGCTTAAAGAATATCACACATCCTTCGCTCATGCACTCCTGAGCTGCTTCTTGCCAGGCCAGCACAGGCAATTCCTGGGGTGTGCGTGGTTCATAACCCAGACTCTTCCAGAGCGCGTCGTGGCGCGCCAGCGTCTGCGGAACGACCACCAATGACGCTTCACATTGCAGTGTGGCAGAGGCTCTTTCCATCTCGCGGATCATTACCGGGATGTACTGAGCCGGCGGCAGCTCGGGGTCGAGCGCGATCTCGGTGGTGCGAGCCACCAGGTTCTCCACCTGCCAGGCCAGGATGCCCAGGTAGCGGTCTTCCACCTGCAAGAGGATATAAGCTTTCTCGCCAAAGGCTTCCATCACCTTGGCCTTGGTCATGGGCGCCACCGGTCGTACCAGGCGGTTGATGACTTCGATGATATCGTTTGCCTGCTTGGGGCTGGCGCGGCATACCATCACATCACCGATGGAGAGATGCACCGCCTGCGAAATGGTCATATGCGAGCTCTCAACAGCATCGACCTTCTTTTGCCAGTTGTTAACTACCTGTCGCCAGGTATCCTCGTAGGAGGAAACGTTCTTGATGATGACGTCGGCGGCATTCAATTGCAGTTCCTGCAGGGTTTGGCTGGAAATGCGCTGACGGGCGTCTTTTTCTGTCATACCGCGGTTTTGCATTAAACGCGAAAGCTGGATCTCTTCAGGGGCGTAGACCACCCACAGCGAATCCACGGCGCCGTTCAGGCTGGTCTCTATCAGTTTAGCTGCCTCGATGACGATGACCTTCTGTGTGGAACGGTTGATGATGAGGTCGATGGCCTCATACACAAGTGGATGAATGATGGCTTCCAGGCGTTTGAGGGCTTCAGGGTCGCTGAAGGCCATGCGCCCCATTTTGGCGCGATCGATCTGCCCGTCCGGGCCGAGGATGTATTTTCCGAAAGCCTCGATCACGGGCTGGTATCCGGGTGCGCCCCTGGCAATGGCGCGATGACCCAGGGCATCAGAATCGATACCATACGCCCCCAGGTGTTCCAGCATGCGCCGGACCACGCTCTTCCCGGTACCAATGTTGCCTGTCAAACCAATTACGTATTTACCCGGCCATTTGCTCAAAGTAATTCCCTCGAAGGTGATGAATTGCGACTATTCCTCATTTTAGCGATTGGAGGGCAAGTTGTCAATTAAATATCCCGGAAATAGACCGGGATTCCGGTCCCCACTGGTATGGAGAATGCAAGGCAGGCTGTATAATTAGCTAATTCTTTTACCCGGTTGGTATATCATGTTCAATTCCCCTCACAGAAGATTTAATCCCCTCACCCGTGAATGGGTGCTCGTCTCCCCGCAGCGCACAGCGCGCCCCTGGCTGGGGCAGGTGGAAAAGGTGCAGGCCGCAGAAATTCCATCGTATGACCCCACCTGTCCGCTCTGCCCGGGCAACAAACGGGCCACAGGCGCAGTCAATGAAGCTTACAAGTCTACCTACGTGTTCACCAATGATTTCCCAGCCCTGACGTTGGACGCGCAGGCTAGTCCTACACAGGACAGTAATTTAATGAAAGCAGAACCCGAGAAGGGGACCTGCCGAGTGATCTGTTTCTCGCCGCGCCATGATCTAACCCTGCCGGACATGAGCCTTTCTGATGTTTGTGAAGTCATCGAGACATGGGCCAGCCAGACCGAAGACCTTGGCAGCATTGAGGGCATCCATTACGTGCAGGTTTTCGAGAACAAGGGCGCCATCATGGGCTGCTCCAACCCGCATCCGCACAGCCAGGTATGGGCCACCGACCATATCCCCAACGAGCCGGCCAAGGAATTGACCAGCCAGCAGGAGTATTTTCGCGAACACTCCTCCCCTTTGCTGATGGATTACCTTGCGCAGGAACGCAAGAGCGGCGAACGTACGATCGTTGAGAACCGCTCGTTCACAGCGCTGGTTCCTTTCTGGGCTATCTGGCCTTTTGAAGTAATGGTCACAGCCAATCGGCCGGTGCAGCGTCTGAACGGGCTGACAAAAAATGAGGTGTCCGACCTGGCTGCCATCTTTTTGGACATCACCCGCCGTTATGACGCGCTCTTTGGCGTCTCCTTCCCCTACTCGATGGGTTTCCACCAGGCTCCTTTTGACGGCGCTGACCACCCCGAATGGGTGCTGCACGCGCACTTTTATCCCCCGCTGCTGCGTTCGGCCACCATCCGTAAGTTCATGGTGGGCTACGAGCTATTGGCCATGCCGCAGCGCGACCTGACTGCTGAATCAGCAGCCGAGAGGATCCGCTCCATGACCATCAAGGAGGTCAAATGACGCTTCATCAGCGCTACCCCATGCCTGAACCGTTCGCTGTGCACCATTTGCCGGTTTCGGATGTGCATACGCTTTACGTGGAAGAGATTGGCAATCCTGAGGGCATTCCGGTCATCTTCCTTCACGGCGGTCCCGGTGTGGGCACCTTGCCGGTCTACCGTCAGTTCTTTGACCCTGATGCCTTTCACGTTATCCTCTTCTCACAGCGCGGCGCCAACCTCAGCACCCCACCCGGTGACGTGAGCGACAATGATACCTGGCATCTTGTGGAAGACATCGAAACAATCCGCGCGTATTTCGGTATCTCCCGCTGGATCGTTTTTGGCGGTTCCTGGGGCAGCACCCTGTCTCTGGCATATGCCATCTCTCACCCGCAGCAAACCGCTGCACTGGTACTGCGTGGTATCTTCCTGGGTCTGAAATGGGAAATGGATTGGCTATTCAAGGAAGGCGCTTCCCACATCTTCCCCGAAGACTGGCAGCGATTCTGCAGTCTGATCCCGGCTGAAGAACGGGATGATATGGTCAGTGCGTACCATTCTCGCATCTTCAACTCCGATCCGGCCGTTCACCTGCCTGCCGCCTGGGCCTGGGTGACATGGGAAGACAGCATCGGTACATTGCTGCCCGGTACGCCCACCCCATTCACTGACGCCACTGCGCTTTCGATGGCCAGGATCGAATGTCATTATATGTTCAATAACCTTTTCTTTGAGTCAAACGATTACCTGCTCAAGCATGTTCACAAGTTGCAGGAAATCCCGTGCCACATCGTGCAGGGGCGCTACGACATGATTTGCCCCGCTGAAAGCGCATTTGCGTTGGCTGCGGAGCTGCCCAAAGCCAAAATGCACCTTGTCCTCGATGCTGGTCATGCCAGCGGCGAACCGGGCATTGCCAGTGAATTGATCGCTTCCATGCTGGAACTCAAAGAACAACTATCGAATGAGGTTTTCCGTGCCTGACCATAAAGCCATTTACAACGAACAGGCCGATAACTACGAACGATTGGTGAGCCGCGAGGACCACGAGGGGAACATCCTGCGCGAGATCTGCAAGGGTATTGCGCTTGAGGGTATCGACGTGGTAGAGACCGGCGCAGGCACCGGCCGCCTCACCTGCCTGCTGGCGCCGTTCGTGCGCTCGATCTCAGCATATGATATCTCAGCCGCGATGCTGAAGGTGGCCGATGAAAAACTGACCAGCCTGGGCGTCAAGAACTGGAAAACCGGAGTAGCCAACCATCGCAATTTGCCGGAACCTGACGGCAAGGCTGATCTGGCGATCTCGGGCTGGAGCATTTGCTACCTGGTGGATTGGAAATGCAGCGATTGGCGTTATGAAGTGACCAAAGGGTTGGCAGAAATGATGCGGGTCATCAAGCCAGGCGGCAAGATGGCGATCATCGAGACCCAGGGCACCGGTTTTACGACCCCGCACCCTCCGGAGCACCTGCTGGAGTATTTTGATTTCCTCAAGGAACAGGGGTTTACCTTCTCCTGGTTCAGGACTGATTACAGATTCGCAAGCAAAGAAGAAGCCAGGGAACTTACCACCTTCTTCTTTGGGCAGGAGTTGGCGGACCAATTTGACAGTGAGTATCTGCCTGAATGCACAGGCATCTGGTGGAAGACGAAATAGTGAAAATCAGTGGATAAAACGAACCGGACACGCTGTTTCCAGGTGTCCGGTTTGAGTTTATTCTGTCTTTTCTTCTACGGGACCGCTCTCGTATTTCTTTTGGCGATATACGATGCGCCCGCGGGTCAGGTCGTAGGGGCTCATTTCCACTTTGACGTGGTCGCCCAGGAGAATGCGAATGTAATACTTGCGCATTCGGCCGGCCAGATAGGCTAGTACTTCATGACCGTTGTCCAAACGAACCCGGAACTGTGTTCCTGGCAGCGCTTCAACGATCATGCCCTCCATTTGGATCTTATCCTCTTCCTTGGCCATAATTCCTCCTGTTCATTCCAACAACCGGTCCGTCACTATTCACCAACCTTGGTGAACTGACGGCGCTTGATGCGGCGGATGGCTTTTTTCTTCTCCACGCGGCGCATTTCACTCTTGGAGATGAACCAGCGTTTGCGCCGGAGAGTGCTCAATACACCACTCTTGACGACCTTCTTGCGAAAGCGTTTCATCAGGGAATCTGATGATTCATTCGGGCGTAAAACGACAACTGGCATTTGTACTCTCACCTCCAATCCTGCGTGGAATAAAAAACTGCGTCGTCATGTGCGTACGCAGTTACAGGTTTATCGAACTTGAGTGTGGAGCGATCGGGATTATCCGCCAGTCACCTCTTCAAAGATCTTGAACCATTACTGATGGCACAAAACGAACATTGATATTATACCGCGATTCTTAAGAAATTACCAAATTTCTCAGGTGAAAAATTCCTGAAAAAGGCGTGACCTGGCGATACTCCACATCCAACCCTAGCGACTCAAGAGTGGGAATATCCGTGCATGTCAGCCAGTAGAACTCCTCTTCCCACTCATCGCCCAGGTCAGTCTTGACGTTTTCTCTCGCTGCTTCATCTGAGAATGAAATGTCGCCAATGATGATGCTGCCTGTTTCAGGAAGAAGTGGGAGGAAACGCTTGATAATCGCCACCTTCTCAGGGAGATCAAAATGGTGAAAGGTGAATGCGGATATAATACGGTCGAACGGACGGTTGAGCTCCACTGGCAGCGGATCGTGCATATCATAGGTTACAAAATGCGCATCGGGAATCTTGCGCCTGGCCTTTTCCAGCATGGCGGCAGAAAAATCAGCGCACCACACCTCGCATCCCGCTTCAGCCAGTGGCAATGAAAGATTCCCCGTACCAGCACCCAAATCGAGTACCGCAAGACCTGGACCTGGGCTTGCCAACCTGACCATTTCACCGAGCAGGTCGGTGTACCCGAGGAACGGAAAAAATGAATTATCATGAACAGAGTCGTCATAACTCTCCGCCCAACTATCAAATTCTGAAGCCAGAAACTGGTTATCCATATTTTTCTGTTTATCGATTTTGGCTATATCTCTTTGAGGATCTCTGCGCGTCGGGCTTTATACTCTTCATCGGTGATCAAGCGCTTGTCACGCAGGGCTTCAAGGTTTTCCAACCGCTCAGCGATCCTGCCCACACTGCTCTCAGCCCCGGCCAGTTCCAGCTTGACCAGTTGTACGCGTTTGGGATTGTTCGGGTCAAATTTCACATCTGCCTGGCATCCAGGGCGCACGTTGGCGGCATTCAACCTCGATACCAGCGTTTTTACAGCGGCTTCGTAGGTGGAACCATCAGGTTTCTTGATCTTAAGCAGCAGCCTGATCTGCGGGTTTTCATTCAGGGTTGTTCCGGTATCCGAAACCTCCAGGACTTCCGCTCTGGCCTCAATGCCGTTCTTGATCTCAGGCGGGTTCATTAACCGATATACGCTGAACAAAGACACTGCCACGATTACGAATGAAACAGCCACCGCGATGATCCCCAATAACTCACCGTTGCCGGTCAAATCCGCAATGCCCTTGCCTTCGGTTTGGATTTTCTCGGGTCCAAAGAACATCAGATAGATACTCGCTCCCACACTTACCACAAAGATCAGTGCTGAGAACAAGATGATCTTCTTTCTGGATTTCATTCCCGTTGTCCTTTCTCATTAATGAACGATGAGCTTGCTTTTTATGTACTACAGGAACCCAATTGATATATCTTCAGTTCACTAATCTTCATCTGCCCTTTGACAGCGTGGCCAAACAGGCGCAAGGAATCCATTTTTCTGGGGTAGAGTCGGGCAGTGATCACCACCCGGCGGTTGGCAAAGACCTCCAGGATGGAGCCATCAAAATACATCCGCAGATCGAGAGCTTCACCTTTTTCGTATTGTAATCCACATTCCTTACGACTGCCTGCGAAGCCAGCGGTTTCAACGACAAGTGTCTCGGTACTGCCATCAACTTGAATGGTTGCCCTTTCCGTTGAATCTGGTGATTCTGCCAGAATGAACTCAATGGCACCACCCTTGGGTAATTCAATGGATGTTTCCACTTCAATATTCTTTATAGCGTGGGTTCCGGATAGCTGTACGGGATCAGAACGAAGAAGGCCGCTGAATGAATCCAGGAAATACTTGCGTAAGCGTTTTATCTCAGGCGCGGGTTCGATGAGGAGTTCTCCGTTTTCAGAGGCGTCGAGCAGGCGCGGCAGTGAAAGCGCCCCGGCCCAACCGGCTTTCCTGCAAGCGTTATCATCTCTTTCTTCACGAATCCAGCCAAACATGATGCGCCGATTTTGCTCATCCTCAAAGGAAAGCGGGGCGTAGAACGTGCTGCCGCCGTCCAGGCGGTGCACCGATTCAGGGATGAAGCGCATTTCCTTCATATGACCGCGGAAGTAGATGGTGTATTGCGTATGCGGATCGATGATGGCTGAGATGAACAAGAAATGCCACTTGCCAATCTTCACCAATTGCGGGCACTCCCACATCATCCCTGTCCTGATCGGTCTACTTAGCTTGAGGTCTCCCATGAGCAGCGGATGCAGGTATTCCCATTGAGATAGATCGGTGGAGCGATAGAGCAGCACAGTCCCGCCCACACCCTTGAAGCCGCTGCCGATGGTCATGTACCAGAATCCGTCCTCGTGCCACACGCACGGATCGCGGAAACCCTCCACGTCCAGCCCGGGCGGCGGTGCAGTAACAATCGGGTTGTGTTCGTCATCCACCAGGCGTCGGAGGGCTGCGTCCGGTCTGGCCAGACACACTGTCTCCGGGAAGACCGCGGTGTAGAAAAAAGCCGGACCGGAATTGGTAAGTACTGCTGAACCGGACCAGCAGCCGTCAGCGTTGGGGGTACCAACTCGCGGTGCCAGCGCCACGGGTAAACGTCGCCAGTGCACCAGGTCGCGCGTTTCAGCGTGACCCCAGTGGATGTCGCCCCACACCGGTGCGACAGGATTGTACTGGTAAAACAGATGCGTTTTGCCCTGCCAGGCCAGCAAACCATTGGGATCGTTCATCCAGTTGGCCGCAGGGGTGAAATGGTAAAGCGGATGGTGGGGGTCGTTCGCTGTCTTGATCGAGCGAACCAGGGTGCGCAGAGGTTGCGAGAGGTTTGTAACAGTGTTGCCGCTGTTGACAGTCTTCTTGGCTGCTGTATTGACTGTGAATTTGAGTGCCCCCACCTCAGCTGTCTGCGCTTCAATAGTCAGTTTGGAGGGTTTACAGTTGGTACAGTGCACGTCAACATGCAGAGGTACATTCATGGGCAGTACGAATGGACTTTGTACCGAAACAGAATCTCCCTTGAACTGTTCCTGCCCTTCAAGCTGGAATGTGACAGCCTCCGCAGTGATGGGGGTGCCATCAGCACTGACTTGCATGCCGGTGACTGTCACCGCCAGCAGGGTGTTCTTCAGTTGAAAGGCAAACCCATCCGGCTGGGAGACCAGGCTCCCCGGAATGTATAGCCTGCGCAGCAAAACTTCAGGAACGGAGGGCATATTGGTGATCGCCTATTTGGCTACTTTTTTCTCTTCAGCCTTTTGACGACGCCGGATAATGAGGAGCGGGATCAATGTCAACAGCACCAGCCCGGCAGCCACCTGGAAGATGAGCGGCGTGGGTGTTGTACCGGCCTTGCCGTCGATAATGGTGGGCAGGCCGTACTGGGTCGAGAGCCAGCCGCCCAGCAGAGAGCCGGGAATCATTGTGAAAGCCACGTTGAACAGCACAAAATATCCGGCAAACTGCCCGCGTTTGTCTTCAGGGTAAAGGTCTTTCGTCCACGCGCCGGTGGTTACCGTCCAGGCCGTGAACGCGCCCAGCCAGACGATACCGCTCAGAATGAGCGGGACAAGACCTTTGGAAAGTGAGAAGAGCAGCAGTCCGATGCTCTCGAGGACCACTGCGAGGATGGCCACAGGCCGTCTCCCCCAACGGTCGGCCAGGATGCCGATCGGCACCGCTGAGCCTACTCCACCGACCAGCAACGCCACACCCACGAGAATGGAGGATTCGATAAGACTCAGGTTGATATAGTGCTGCAGATAGATCATTAGGTAAGAGAAGAAAGTGTTGATAGCCACCATGAAGAGCGTAAGGGCCACCAGGAGCAGGAAGAGGTCGCGCTCGGCCACAAGGTTCTTAAAGTTGAAGGTCTCGGCGATCTGTCCGAAGAATGTTCCCTTCGGTTTGGATGTATCCTTTTCCTCGCGCAGCATGGGCACAAAGATCAGGCCGATCAGTATCGCAAAACCGCCGATGGCGATGAAAAAGCCGGAATAGTCGATGGCTTCGATGATGAACCCGGCACCTCCATAGACCACCAGGAAGGCCACCCAGGTCATGATCTGCAGCGCACCGCTCACCTTGCCGCGGTTTTCCACGGTGGTGATATCAGCCACATATGCGCTTAACGCCGCGTCTGATGCGGTAGCTCCAAAAAAGGTCATGATGCTGTCAAACAGGATGGCCATGAACACACCCAGCGCCACCGATTGGAAATACGCCGCTGCGGGGAAGATAGCTGTAAAGATGCCCCAGAAAACAAAACCGATGAAAAGGTAGGGTTTACGCTTGCCCCATTTGGAACGCGTTCGGTCGCTCAGCGTGCCCATCAGGATGGTGGTGAGGGTGGAAACCACGGCAGTGATGGAGACCATCCATGAGACCGCCTGCGGGTTGGGAGTGATACGGTTGTAAAGGAAAGTGTTGTAATACTGGTTCTCCACCGCCCAGGCAAGCTGCCCGGCCAGGGTGAGGAACATCAAGGCGGTGAAAACCTTGCGGTTCAGCACTTTACTGGGTTGATCTTTACCACTGCTGGTTGTCATCTGCTGACTCCTGCTGATTGAGATGTAATGAATCCATATTGAACAGCTTTCATTTTACTTGAAATGAGAAGAAAACGCCTGTAGGGAAGTGTACTGGTTAAATCAAAAAAGCCCATACGGGCTTTTGTTGATGATCATTGAGACTTAATAGAAAAAAGTCCCTTGGCAATGACCTACTCTCCCAGGAGGTCGCCCTCCAAGTACCATCGGCGCTGACAGCCTTAACGACCGGGTTCGAGATGTGACCGGGTGTACCACTGTCGCTCAAATCACCAAGAGACTTAATTCACATGTTAAGTTTACCAACGAATAGTATGTAGTCCTCACAAAGAGTGCCGAGTTCCCCGCACCATATGAAGAAGCCCTCGATCATTAGTACGGATTAGCTAAACGCATTGCTACGCTTACACACTCCGCCTATCAAGCAGATAGTCTATCTGCGATCTTACTCCCTTACGGGAAAACAGGGATCTAATCTTGTGGCGAGTTTCCCACTTAGATGCATTCAGCGGTTATCTCTGCCTGACTTAGCTACCCAGCAATGCCGTTGGCACGACAACTGGAACACCATCGGTCAGTCCACCCCGGTCCTCTCGTACTAGGGGCAGCTCCACTCAAATCCCTTACGCCCACAGCGGATAGAGACCGACCTGTCTCACGACGGTCTGAACCCAGCTCGCGTACCGCTTTAACGGGCGAACAGCCCGACCCTTGGGACCTGATACAGCCCCAGGATGCGATGAGCCGACATCGAGGTGCCGAGCGAAGTCGTCGAT